>WBZR01000142.1_pt1 | contig 126918 bp, 122 predicted proteins | sample 5204231 | NCBI WGS metagenome assembly WBZR01 (sample SAMN12412403, study PRJNA552823) | activated sludge metagenome | isolation source: activated sludge from anammox sidestream of wastewater treatment plant... | place: USA: Virginia | collected 2017-08
CCTCTCCAGCGGGAAGCAAAGCTCACCAAAATGCGCATTCGTCCACGACCAGAACCCATCTCGCAAACGGGCACAAGGCGCCAGAGCGAGAGGCGGAAACGCTGCTCACGCGACGATCCCGGACCAGACCCACACCGGGTTCATGGCCCGTGTGCATTTTCGGGCCGGAAAAGGGATCTCGCAATGACGGAGTTCCGACGTGTCCAGACCTTCCCTGGCACGGTGTGCGGCAGGCGAATGGATTGCAAGAATGGACCTGGGGGTTCGACATGACGATGGCATCGACTGTGGTGACTGCGGCCTGCCTCACTGCCGGAGCGTATTTCTTCATCAGGAACTTGCGCATGCTGATGGATGAAGGCCGGTTGCGGGATCATCTGACGACACGTCCAAGCGGCCAGGCATGGGTCGGCAAATTCGGCTTGGAAAGGGCCGTTAGTCTCAACAAGAAGCTTTTCCTTCCGGCCGGCTGCGTGATCGCTCTGGTCGTGTTTGGCGTTGGGGTGAGGGCTCTGATTGTCATGCTGCAAGGAACCTGAGCGGGCCCGCGCGGATCGATCACCCGAAGAGGCTCGCCACGGGCGGCGACCGTGCCCAACGGCACGGGCAGAGTCAGCGCGCGGTTCACTATCATTTCGACTGAGCCCGGCGCACGACCGCAGGTCATACCGGCGCCCCCATCCTCGCAAGAACCATTCCGATGATCGAACTGGAAGCGGTAACCCGTCATTACCGCATGAGCGGACAGACGGTGCGTGCGCTCGATGGCGTCGACCTCGCGATTGCCGCCGGCGAATACGTGACCCTCACGGGGCCTTCCGGCTCGGGCAAGTCGACCCTGCTCAACGTCCTGGGTTGCCTCGACCGTCCCGACAGCGGCAGCTACCGCCTCGACGGCATCGAGGTGCGCACGCTCGATGACACGGCCGCCAGCCGGGTGCGCAACGGCCGCATCGGCTTCGTGTTCCAGAGCTTCCATCTGCTGCCGCGCCTGACGGTGCTGGAGAACGTGCTGCTGCCGACGCGCTTTTCCGAACATCCCGACCCCGAAGCGCCGACACGGGCCGAAACCCTGTTGCAGCGCGTCGGTCTTGGCGATCGCATGGATCACCGTCCCGGGCAATTGTCCGGTGGCCAGATGCAGCGCGCCGCGATCGCCCGCGCGCTGGTGCTCAAGCCCGCGCTGCTGCTGGCCGACGAGCCCACCGGCAACCTCGATTCGCGCAGTGCGAAGGACGTGCTGGCACTGATCGATGAAGTGCACCAGGGCGGGCAGACCGTGGTGATGGTGACCCACGACAACGAGGTCGCCGCCCACGCACCACGTCAGGTGCGGCTGCGCGACGGCAGGATCGAACATGACCGTGCAGCCTGAAGCGATGCGCATTCCGACCTTCATGTCCTGGCTGGCGCTGGCGCTGGCGCTGGCCGCGATGCCGGCGCTGGCCGGTCCCCTGATGCTGAGCGGCCAGGTCCGCTCGCTCGATGCCGAGGCGATCATGATGCCGCAGAGCGACATCTCGCCGGCCACGATCCGCTTCCTCGTGCCCGAGGGTACCCAGGTCGTTCCGGGCGATGCGCTGGTGCGTCTCGACCCGGGCGGTGCCCTGAGCCAGGTGCAGGAACTGGAGGCGCAGGTCGAACAGGCGGCGGCACGGCGCGACAAGGAACTGGCCGAGTTGAAGGTCAAGGCGACCGATGCGCAGATCGCCCTGGTGCAGGCGCGTGCCACGCGCGACAAGGCCCAAGTTGATGCGGAGATCCCGCGCGAGCATCTGTCCGCGCTCGATTTCGATCGGTATGCCGGCGAGTACGAGCGCGCCCGACGCGAGCATGACCTCAAGGTCGAGGAGTTCGCCGCTGCGCAGTCGGCCGTGCGACGTCGTCAGGCCGACGCCGAACTGGAAATCCGCAAGCTCGATGCGCAGCTCGCCTACAACCGGCTGCAGGTGGAATACGCCGAGCAGCGCACCACGCGCGCCGGCACCGTGCGCGTGGGTTTCGACAGCCGCAGCGGGCAGCGCTACGAGGAAGGCATGTCGGCCTATCCGGGAGCGCAGGTCGGCGAGGTTGCCGGTGATGGCGCGATGGGCGTGCGAGCCTGGGCGCTGGAATCCGAGCGCGCTGCGCTCGAAGCCGGGCAACGGGTCGAGCTGCATTTCGACGCGCTCGCCGATGTCGTTGCGCAAGGTCGGATCGAACGCATCGCGGCCGCGCCGGAGCCGAAGAAGGAATGGGGCGATGGACGCTACTTCGAGGTCGATGTGGCGATCGACGACGCCTCGCTCAATCCGCGTCTGCTGTCGGGCATGAGCGTGCGCGTCGATGTGCCGCAGGCCACGGCAACGGGAGGCGCGCGATGAAGCGGCTTGCATGGATCGCCCTGTTGCTGCCGACGTTCGCTTTGGCACAGGGCCTGCGCCTCGATGGCGAGATCTTCGCGCGCAGTTCCGTGCAGATCGTCCCGCCGAGCATCGACAATGTCTGGAACCTCAGCATCACCGAGCTGGCGCCTGATGGCGCGATGCTGAAGCCGGGCGACATGGTCGTGGCGTTCGACGGTGGCGACAGCCAGAACCAGCTCATGGCCCAGCGCAGCCAGCTCGCGGAAAAGCAGTCCCAGCGCAGTCAGTTGCTGCTGGAACTGGCCGAGCGCGAGCGCAACGAGCGGCTCGCCACGGAAGAGCGGCGCGCCACGCTCGACAAGGCCCAGCGCAAGGCCAGTCAGCCCGAATCGCTGGTGCGAAGGGTCGATTACCGCAAGCTGGTGATCGAGCGTGTCGAGGCCGAAGAACTGATGACGCTTGGGGTCGAGCGCGAGCGTCTCGCCGCCGAGCAGCGACGCCAGGAACTGCGTCTGATCGATTCGGAGATCACCCTGTTGCAACACAAGATCAAGACCCTGGAAAGCTCGATCGCGGCCTTGCGGGTGACCGCCAGCCGCGCCGGCCTGCTCAATCACCGCACCAGTTGGAACGGCGAGAAGTTCGCGGTCGGCTCGCGCGTGTTCCGTGGCCAGTCCGTGGCGGAGATTCCGGACATGGAGACCCTTGCGGTGCGCACCCAGGTGGACGAACGCGACGTGACCCGGGTTGCCGTCGGCATGCCGGCGCGGGTGCTGAGCGAGGGCAGCGGCATCGTGCTGGAAGGCCATGTCACCGATGTCGGGCGCGTGGTGCGCAGCAAGTCGCGGGTGCAGCCGGTGCCGGTGGTCGATCTGCTGGTGGAGCTGGACCGCGTCGATGCGCGCCTGAAGCCCGGCCAGGCGGTACGGGTCGAACTTGCCACCACCTCGGGAGCGGTGTCGCCATGAGCATGCAACGCAGCGTTCCGTTGGTCCTGTGGCTGGCGCTGGTGGTCGGCTGTTCCTCGGCGCCGGATCGCGAACTGCCGGTCGAGGTGTTGACCGCAGCACCGCTGGCACTCGATGTCGAGGCCACGGGCCAGGTGCGCGCCAAGCATTCCACCCCGCTGGTCGTGCCCGGACGCAACTGGACCCGTCAGCAGGTCACCGAACTGGCGCCCGATGGCAGTTTCGTGAAGAAGGGCCAGGTCATCGCGCGGTTCTCGGCGGCGCAGAGCGAATTGCAGCTTTCCGAGGCCTTGCTCGAAATCCAGCGCAACGCCTTGGCGCGGGCGAGCAAGCAGGAGGCGCTCGAAGCCACGGTCGGCCGAGTCCAGGTCGATCTGGCGCAGGTCGATTCGGATCTGGCCATTGCCAGCCGCTACGCCGATGCCGACCTGACCATGTTCGCGCGCAACCAGATCCTCGATGCAATCCAGGACCGGACCTTCCTCGATGCCAAGGACAACACCCTGCGCTGGCGCCTCGACCAGACCAGCGAGCGCGGCAATGCCGAACTGGCCGTGATCGATGCACAGGCGGCGACGCACGAGCAGACCGCGAGCCTTCGGCGCGAGGACCTGACCTCGCTCGAACTCGTTGCCCCGCACGATGGCGTGCTGGTGCTGGAGGCCGACTGGAGCGGTGACAAGCCGACGCTCGGCTCGACCTTGTGGGCGCAGGAGGAGCTCGGCAGCCTGCCGGACACCTCGCATCTGGAACTGGAAATCTCGATCCTGCAGCGCGATGCCCACGATCTTGCCAAGGGCATCGCGGTCAGCCTGCATCCGCTCGGACATCCGGAGCAGATCGCCGAGAGCCGGCTCGATTTCGTCGCGAACGCGGCCCAGGTCACCAGTCGCGACAGTCCGGTGCGTTATCTGAAGATGAAGGCACCCTTGCCCGAGGATGCGGTGCAACGCTGGCATTGGGTGCCGGGGCAGGCATTCCGCGTCATGCTGCACCTCAACGATGATCCGGCACCGATGCTGAGCGTGGCAAACGTCGCACTCAAATCCGAGGCCGGGCAGAGCTATGTCTACGTCATGCGCAACGGGGAGCCGCAGCGGCGCGAGGTCGAGACCGGCGCACGCGGCACGGCGCGCACGCGCATCCTGTCCGGACTGGCAGCGGGCGATGCGGTGTTGCTCCTGCCCGACCTGGCGGAACACGGCAATGCCGTCGCCGGAGTTGCGCCATGACCCGCCATCCGAACGGAAGCTGGCAGGCGCGGCTCGGGCTGTGGCGCGAGGCCTTCGAGGAATTGTCGCGACGCAAACTGCGCACCGGCCTGACCCTGCTCGGGCTGATCTTCGGCATCGGTGCGATCGTCGCGATGCAGGCAGTGGGCGAAGGCTCCAAGCGCGAGGCGCTGAAGCTGGTGCAGGGGCTGGGGCTCAACAACCTGATCGTGGAAGCCAAGACCTTCGACACCGACTCGCTGCGCGAGAACCGCAACCGCAGCGCCGGCCTCGGCGTGGCCGACGCCCGCGCCGTGCTCGACTCGGTGCCGGGCGCGGAACGTTTCGCCGCGGAAAAGCGCATCAAGACGCACGCCGCCTTCAGTGCCAGCGGTTCCGGCGATGCCCAGATCAGCGGCGTGACGCCCGATTACTTCGAGTTGGCGGCATTGAAGCCGGCCGTCGGTCGCGTGCTCGACCAGGATGATGAAACCGGGCTGGCCTCGACCGTGGTGCTCGGCCACCAGGCCGCGCACGACCTGTTCCCGCAGGGCGATGCGCTGGGCAAGGCGGTGAAACTCAACCACGCCTGGTTCGAGGTGGTCGGTGTGCTCACCGATCGCGACCTGTCTGCGGATCGCTTCGAGGGTGTGCAGCTCGGGCTGGAGAGCAACCGTGCCTTCGTGCCGTTGTCGACGGCGCGGGCGCGCTTCCGCCTGCAACCGATGGAGGACGAGATCGACCGGTTCTGGTTGCGCATCGCCGATCCGGCGCGCATCCCCGAGGCCGCGCGCATCGCCTCGGCGGTACTCGACCAGCGCCATGCCGGCATCGCCGACACCAGCCTCGTGGTGCCGGCGCAGTTGTATCGCCAGCACCAGGAAACCCAGCGCATCTTCCAGATCGTGATGGCAGCGATCGCTGGCGTCAGCCTGCTCGTGGGCGGCATCGGCATCATGAACATCATGCTTGCCAACGTGCTGGAGCGACGCCGCGAGATCGGCCTGCTGCGCGCACTTGGCGCGCGCCAGCGCGACGTGATCACCCAGTTCCTGCGCGAGACCTTCGTGATCTGCGTGCTCGGGGCCCTGCTCGGCGTGGTCTTCGGTGCGCTCCTCGCCTACCTCATCGCCACGCTCGCCGGCTGGCAGGTGGCATGGGCACCGATCCCGATCTTCCTCGCCACCGCTTCGTGCGCCTTGATCGGTCTGGCTTTCGGCGTCTATCCGGCACGCCAGGCCGCCCAGCTCGATCCGATCGCCGCGCTGCGCACGGATTGATCTGCACGCGCCCCACGGCTCTCGTGCAAACGGGAGTCGTGGGGATTTCCGACTCAGTCATAGGCCAGCGCCGTCACCGGATCCATGTGCGCGGCCTTGCGTGCCGGCAGGAAGCCGAACACCACGCCGGTGAGGAAGGCACAGGTGAAGGCCAGCAGCGCCGGGCCGGCGGAGAACACCACCGGCATGCCGAAGCGCCCGACGATCTGACCGACGCCGAGGCCGAGCGCGACGCCGAGCAGGCCTCCGATGCCGCAGACCACGATCGCCTCGATGTTGAACTGCAGGAGGATGTCGCGCCGGCGTGCGCCGGTGGCCATGCGGATGCCGATCTCTCGGGTGCGCTCGGTGACCGAGACCAGCATGATGTTCATCACCCCGATGCCGCCGACGATGAGCGAGATCGCCGCGACCGAGCCGAGCAGGGCGGTCATGGTGTCGGCGGTGGCGGATACCGCTTCCTGCAAGGAGGCGGTGTTGCGTACCTGGAAATCGACGGTGCGGTGGCGATCGGTGAGCAGGTCGGTGATGGCCTTCTCGGTGCGTTCCATCGCCGCGTCGTTGTCGACCTTGACCGTGATCGAGCCGAGGAAGCTCTGGCCGAACAGGCGCATGAAACCGGTCGAGAGCGGGATCAGCGCGACATCGTCCTGGTCCATGCCCCAGCTCGATGCACCCTTGGCCGCGAGCACCCCGATCACCTCGAAGGGCACGTTGCGCACCAGCACGAACTTCCCGATCGGATTGGTGCCGTCGGGGTAGAGGTTCTGCACCACGGTCTGGCCGAGCACGATCACCGGTGCGTAGCCGCGCACGTCGTCCTCGGTGACGAAACTGCCCGCTGCCAGTGGCCAGTCGCGCAGCGGCTGGAAGTCGGGCCAGACCCCCTGCACCGTGCTGCGGTAGTCGCGGCTGCCGGCGCGCAGCACGAAGCTGGAGGATCGATCCGGCGAGACATAGCTCACGTCCGGCAACTTGCGCAGTGCTTCTGCATCGTCCGGCGTCAGGGTGGCGATGTCGCCGGCACCGCGGAAACCACTGAAACCCGGGCGCACGGACAACTGGTTGCTGCCCATCGCGGCGATGCGATCGAGCACGTCCTGCTTGCTGCCATCGCCGATCGCCAGCATCGCGATCACGGCGGCGACGCCGATGACCACGCCGAGCAGGGTCAGCGAGGTGCGGAACAGGTTGCTGCGCATCGAGCGCAGTGCCATCTTCACCGCCTCGCCGACTTCGCTCGCAAGTCCCAGTGCACGGCGGGTACCGAGCGCAGCGGGCGGGCGTCGGGCCGCATCGACCTGTTTCGAGGTGTCCGCGATCACCTTGCCGTCGCGCAGTTCGATGATGCGGTGTGCGTGCGCGGCGATGCCGGGATCGTGGGTGATGAGGATCACCGTGCGACCTTCGGCGTTGAGGTTTTCGAGCAGGGCGAGGACGTCGCGTCCGCTCTGCGAATCGAGTGCGCCGGTGGGTTCGTCGGCGAGGATCACCGGCGCATCGTTGACCAGGGCGCGCGCGATCGCGACGCGCTGGGCCTGGCCGCCGGAGAGCTGGCCGGGGCGATGGTCGCCGCGGTCGGCGAGGCCGAGCTTGCCAAGCAGCTTGAGTGCCTGCCCGCGCCGCTCGCGCTTGCCCAGGCCGGCATAGGCCGCCGGGATCTCGACGTTCTCTGCCGCGGTCGCGTCGGTCAGCAGGTTGTAGCGCTGGAACACGAAGCCGAAGGCGTCGCGGCGCAATGCCGCCAGTTCATCCGGTCCGAGGCTGGCGACATCGCGCCCGAGGACTTCATAGCGACCCGTGTTCGGACGGTCGAGGCAGCCGAGGATGTTCATCATCGTGCTCTTGCCCGAACCCGACTGGCCGACGATCGCGACGAACTCGCCGGCATGGATTTCGAGATCGACGCCGGCCAGCGCCGTGACCCGTGCCTCGCCGCTGCCATAGTGGCGTCCGACACCGGACAGACGCAGCAAGGCGGTGCCGGATGCAGGTGCGGAAATCGCTGCGCTGTGACGCTCGGGCGCGTTCATCGACGCGGGCCTCCGAACATGCCCATCGGCGCTCGCGGACCGCCGGCTTGCGAACCGCCCGTCGCCGGACCGCTCGCGGGCAAGAGCACGGTGTCGCCTTCGGCCAGCCCGGTGATGATCTGCACCTTCTCGCGATCGCGCAGACCGACTTCGACCGCGCGCGGCGGTGTGCCCTGCGGTCCCGGCACGCGCACGAAACTCTTGCCTCTGGCGTTGGGCAGGCTGAACACCGCCGCCGCCGGCACCGTCACCACATCACGGGCTTCGGACACGACGAAGAACACCTGCGCGGTCATGTCCGGCAGCAGCGCGCCATCGCGATTGTCGACATCGATCAGCACCTTGTAGAGCACGACTTCGTTGACGATGTCGGGCGTTGGCTGGATCTGGCGGACCGTGCCCTGCCAGCGCCGATCCGGCTGTCCGAGCGTGGTGAAGTAGGCTTCCATGCCGACCGCGATGCGACCGATGTCGGCCTCGGCGACCTGGGCGGTCACGGTCATGGTGTCGAGGTCGGCGATGCGCAGCAGCGTCGGGGTGATCTGGTTGGCGTTGAGGGTCTGGCCTTCGAGCGCGGTGAGCGACACCACGGTGCCCGAGATCGGCGCGTAGATGCGCGCATAACCGAGGTTGGCGCTGTCGCCGTCGAGGGTGGACTGGGCTTCCTTGAGCTGGGCGCGCAGCGAATTGATCTGGGCCTGGGCCTGCTTGAGCTGGGCCGCGCTGGTGTCGAGCACGTCGCTGGATACCAGCTTGCGCTCGGCCAGTGCCTGGTTGCGCGCGTGCGTGGCCCGGGCCAGTTCGAGGTTGGCGTTGCGCTCGGCCAGTTGTGCGGTGAGGCTGTCGACCCGGGCACGATCGCCCGCGACCCGACTCTCGTAGATGCGCGGGTCGATTTCGGCGAGGAGTTGACCCTGTTCGACTCGGTCGCCGACGTCGACGTGGAGCTTCTCCAGTTGTCCCGAGAGCTGCGCACCGACATCGACGTAGGTCTTGGGGCCGATCTTGCCGAGGGCCGAGACGGTGTTCTCGATGGTGCCGATCGTCGCGACGGCGGTGGCGGCCGGCCCGTCCTGCGACGGGGACTTCGCGAATTTCCACCAGGCGAAGGTACCGAGTGCCAGCACGAGGGCGAAGACGATGAGCGGAACGAAGCGGCGACGCGTGGGCATGAGGGAATCCTGAAACGGCAATGGCGGAAAAGAGGGAAAGGCCGGGAATGGCTGGAAGCTCGCGCGGTCAACGCGGCTGCGGGTGGGGCGGGTGGTCACCGCGCCGCCCGTGCCGGTTCGGAAAGAGCCGTGCGAGGCGCTGGCGTTCTTCCGGCGTGGCGCGTTCGGCAAGATCGCCGAGCAGGGCGTGGGCTTCTTCGGCAGTGCCGCGGTCGGTCTCGCGCAACTGCGCGAACGCGGCGTCGAGGCGGGCACGCTCGAACGGTTCGGCCTTGAAGGCCTCGCGTACCTCGCTGCGGGCCGCGCCGAGACGCTCCATGCGCGCGCGCATCGCGTCGCGGTGCAGTGCCATCACCGAATCGAGCAGTGCGCCGCGTTCGTGCGGCAGGACGCGGCGCAGCGCGTCGTGGCGGAACATCGGTCGTGCCTCGGGCGTCTCGATGTCGCCGCCTGCCTGCGTCGGGCGCAGCACCAGCCAGGCCAGACCGATGCCGAAGCTGAGGTTGAGCGCGAGCGAGGCGAGCAGGGCGTAGCGCAGGAATCGATCCATGCATGGATCCTCAGGGAAGCAGTGTCTGGTAGGCGTCGCCGGCGAGCGCGAGACTCATGAAGTCCTCGCCGGATTCGTCGTTCGCCATCGTCGCAAGGCCGCTGCCCAGTGCGATGCCGGCGGCCAATGCCAGGGCAAATGCAGGTGCCGCGATGCGCAGGCCACCGATGCCATGCCAGAACGCCCGCAGTGCATCAAGCGGGCCGATGCGGATGGCATCGGCCGGCGCGCAGGCAAGCAGGATGCGTGTGCGCAATGCTGCCGGCGGAGGTGGCGGATTGGAGTCGGCGAGCCAGGCATCGAGTCGGGCCTGTTCGGCGGCGTCGGAATGATCGTGTTGCATGCCGGAATCCTCTTTCTCAATCTTCGGGAAGCATCCGACGCAGGTTGCGTCGTGCCCGTGCCAGCAATGATTCGAGCGCCTCGGTCGAGACCTCGAGCACGCCGGCGGCCTCGGCCTGCGAATGGCCCTCGAAGTGGTACAGCAGCAGCGCCTCACGCTGGCGTCGTGGCAGTCGTGCCAGGGCGTCCTCGATTCGCAGACGGCGCTCGAACCGGGTCTGGTCGTGCTCGGGCGTGCTGTCGTCGGGCAGTTCGAGATCGTCGATTTCCACCAGGTCGCGGCGCTGGCGCAACTGGTCCTGGCAGAGGTTGAACGCGACCCGATACAGCCAGGTGGAAAAGCGCGCTTCGCCACTGCGCCAGGCGGGCAACTGGCGGAAGGCGCGCAGAAAGGTTTCCTGCGCGACCTCCTCGGCGTCGGCGTCGTTGCCGAGCGAGCGCCAAGCCAGGCGATGCACGCGCCCGAGATGGCGATCGACGAGGCGGGCAAAAGCGCGCTGGTCACCCGCGCCGGCACGTGCGACATCAGCCGCATCGGGATCGTCCGGATGCGGCTGTGCTCGGGCAGTGGATGCCGGCTTCATCACCGGCACCCACTGACGTGACCAGGGCAGGATGGCATCCATGCACGCTAACAGAATGCCAATGCGGCTTCAGTGGCCGGAAGCCGGGCCGGGATGGACGTGCCTCGCACCATCACGATGCTGCATGCCGCCGCCATCGCGCATGCCGTGACCCCTGCGCCCGGCCTTGAACTCCTCGCTGCTGATCACGCCGTCACCGTCGCTGTCGAGCTTGGCGAGGTGTGCCTTGCGCGTGGCGACGAAGTCCTTGACGCTCACCGGCGCGGCGTCCTCGCGCATCATTCCGCGCCCCTGGCGCGCATCCTCGCGTGCGGGATGCGCGGCGGCGAATTCGACCTTGTCGATGACGCCGTCGCCATTGGCATCGATCCTGTCGAAGCGCGCATCCAGCCGCTTGGCGCGTTCATTGTCGCGCGCCGCGGCAAATTCGGCGGCATCGATGGTGCCGTCATGGTTGGCATCGAGCGTCGTGGCACGCGCGTCGATGCGCTGGTAGGCCTCGGCCAGCGTCACGGGCTGGGCATCGCGGCCCATGTGCATCGCCTGGCCAGGTTCGGCCTGGGCTGCGAAGGCCGAGGGCAGGACCAGGGCCGAGGCCAGCGCCAGCACGAGAGGAAGATTCCGGTTGGACATGGGTGTGCTCCATCGTTGGGGGAGACCGGATGGTCGTGTCTGACGCATCGCGATCGCAGCAGCAAACGTGGAAGCGGCGTGTTTCCGTCGCGGAGCCGCGGCGACAGGTTGCTTCGCGTTCAGCAAGCCCGGGAGGGTGGGTGTGGTGCCGCGAAGCCATGCGCAGATGCGCCGTGAGTGCGCGGGTGTCCGCTGTCCATGCTGCGATGCGATGTCGAAATGGCGGCGTCTGACGCGATCGATTCCAGTCGCTGAAAGGACGGATTTTTGGGTAAAACGCCTTGACATGAAGCCTTTGCACAGCACTTCATGGCATGACAGATGTGCATGGTCGCAGTAAACTTCCTGCTGCACTGCGATCGTTCAATGCCCGATGTCGGGCATCGCGCAGTGCCCTTCCGCCGCGGCCTCCAGCGCGCCGCCGGCACAGCCCCGGAAACCCCATGCAAACCAACGAAACCTATAACGATCACGTCGTTCGATTGTTCCTTCTCGCCGCTGCGGTCTGGGGCGTGGTGGGCATGTCGATCGGCGTCTATGTGGCCGCGCAACTGGCCTGGCCGGCGCTCAACCTCGATATTCCCTGGCTGACCTTCAGCCGCTTGCGCGCCAACCACACCTTCGGGGTGATCTTTGCCTTCGGTGGTTCGGCCCTGATCGGCACCTGCTATTACGTGGTGCAACGCACAGGTCATGTGCGCCTGGCCTTCGGCAAGCTCGCCGAGTTCACCTTCTGGGGCTGGCAACTGGCCTGTCTTCTGGCGATGGCGACGATGCCCTTCGGCATCACCCAGGCCAAGGAATATGCCGAGCCGGAATGGTTCATCGACATCCTGATCGCGGTGGTGTGGGTTTCGATCGGGGTGGTGTTCTTTGCCACCGTGGCACGTCGGCGCATCCGCCACATCTATGTCGCCAATTGGTATTACGGGGCCTTCATCGTGGCGGTGGGTCTCTTGCACATCGTCAACAATGTCGCGGTGCCGGTGTCGTTGACCAAGTCCTACGTGGTGTGGTCGGGCTCGGTCGATGCCATGGTGCAGTGGTGGTACGGGCACAACGCGGTGGCCTTCTTCCTGACCGCCGGCTTCCTGGCGATGATGTACTACTTCGTGCCACGCCAGGCCAAGCAGCCGCTGTGGAGCTACCGTTTCTCGATCGTCAACTTCTGGGCGCTGATCTCGGTTTACATGTGGGCCGGCTCGCACCATCTGATGTACACCGCGCTGCCGGATTGGGTGCAGTCGGTCGGCATGGCCTTCTCGCTGGTGCTGCTGATGCCAAGCTGGGGCTCGGCCGCCAATGGCCTGTTCACGTTCAATGGCGTCTGGCATACCCTCAAGGATGATCCGGCGGCCAAGTTCATGGTGGTGTCGCTGGTGTTCTATGCCGCCTCCACCACGGAAGGCTCGCTGATGGCGATCAAGACCGTCAACGCCTTGTCGCACTACACCGACTGGACCGTGGCGCATGTGCATTCGGGTGCCATCGGTTGGGTTGCGATGATCACCATTGGCTCGCTCTATGCCATGGCCCCGCGCGCTCTGGGTGTGCCGGCCATGCATTCACGCAAGGGCATGGAGGTGCACTTCTGGATGCACACCATGGGCACCTTGATGTATGTGGTCTCGATGTGGACTTCGGGTGTCACCGCCGGCCTGATGTGGCGCGCCACCCATGCCGATGGCACCCTCAAGTACGCTTTCATCGACAGCCTGATTGCGATCCATCCCTATTACATCATCCGCATGAGCGGTGGGCTGTTGATCGTGGGTGGCATGGTGATCATGGCCTGGAACCTGTGGCATACGGCGCGGCCGGCACGTCACAAGTTGATCCATCCGATCCCGGTGCCGGTGCCCGAGCCGATTGCCAACCAGACTCCGGCACCGCTGCCGGCACACGGTTGAGGAGGGCGAAGCATGTCCAAGTACACGTATTTCGAATTCATCGAAAAGCACACTGCAGCGCTGGGCATCGGCATCGCAATCATGGTGTCGCTGGGCGGTCTGGCAGAAATCACGCCGCTGTTCATGCAGGCCAACTCGGCGCGCCCGGCGGGCGTGGAGCCGTACGATCCCTTGCGTCTGGCGGGCAAGGATATCTATGTGCGTGAGGGCTGCTATCTGTGTCACTCGCAGATGATTCGCAGCCTGCGAGCCGAGGTGGATCGCTATGGGCCGTATTCGATGGCGCACGAGTCCTACTACGATCGTCCGATGCAATGGGGCTCCAAACGCACCGGCCCGGATCTGGCCCGCATCGGTGGCAAGTATTCCGATGACTGGCAGATTCAGCATCTCATGGATCCGCGCTCGGTGGTGCCGGTTTCCAACATGCCGCGCTACCCGTGGCTGGCCGAAGCCAAGGTCGATGGGGCCGATATCCAGGCCCGCATGAAGGTGCTCAAAGGTCTGGGTGATCCCTATACCGATGCGGATATCGAATCGGCTCCGGAAAAGCTCAAGGACGTGACCGAGATGCAGGCCATCGTGGCGTATCTGCAAGGCTTGGGCACACACCGCGACATTCCACCCGATGCCAATTCCAATGCCGATACGGGGGGCCAGCCATGAGCGCCTTGTGGGGCAATCTGATCGGCGTGTTTACCGTGCTCTTGCTGGTGGGCTTCATCGGTATCTGGATCTGGGCCTGGCGCAAGTATCACAAGCCGGTATTTGATCGCATGGCGCGTCTGCCGCTGGAAGATGACAGTCGTCCCCCACAGGGCGAAGAGGAGGATCCGAAATGAGTGCGTTCTGGTCAACCTGGATCCAGTTTCTGGTGATCTTCAACATGGGAATCACCTTCTTCCTGTTCATCTTCGCGATACGCACCAAGGTGCCCACCATCGCGGATGGCACGACCGGTCATGTCTGGGCGCATGGCGTCATCCGCGAGGGCCTGCACAAGCTGCCGGTGTGGTGGATCGTCGGTTCGGCAGGATGGTTCATTGCGGCGTGGGTTTATCTGGTGCTGTATCCGGGTTTCGGGCGTTTGCCCGGCGTGCTGGGCTGGAGCTCGCATCAGCAGCTTGAACGGCAGTTGCAGGAAAATGGCGTGCGTCTGGAAAAGACCTACGAACAGTTCCGTGCCATGCCCTTGCAGCAACTGGCCCTGGACGAGGATGCGCATCGCATCGGCCATCGCATCTTCATCGACAACTGTGCGGCCTGTCATGGGCGCAATGGCGAGGGCAATGTCGGATTCCCGCGCCTCAATGACGAGTTCTGGACCTGGGGCGGGACACCCGATGACGTTCTTGCCACCATTACCCATGGACGCCACGGCATCATGGCACCGGTGGGTGCGGCCCTGGGTGAAGAGGGAACGGTGGCGGTGGCCAACTATGTCGCCAGCCTCTCGGGCATTGCCCACGATGCGGCACTGGTGGAAAGCGGCAAGGAGAAGTTCGGTACCCTCTGTGCGGCTTGCCATGGCCCGGAGGCCAAGGGCAACACCATGCTGGGGGCACCGGATCTGACTGCCGGCATTTTCCTGCGCAGCGTTGGCGTTCCTGGCATCATCGAAACCATCAATCAGGGCCGTACCGGCGAAATGCCGGCCTGGAACGGACGACTTGATGAGGATGAAATCCGCCTGGTTGCGGCCTGGGTTCTTGGCAATGTCCAGCACGACACCAAGGCCGAAACGAACTGAACCACGGCCTCCGCCCTGGTATCGCGTACCTTTTGTCTGGTTCGTGATCGTGCTGCTGCTGGCAACGCTGGCAGCAGCCATCCATCTGATCGTGATCAGCATCGAAACGGAAGATGCCTCGGTGCTCGACCCAGCGCATGGGCAGGTGTTCAAGGTGCCGGCGTTACCATCCGAGACTGATCCAGATGGAAACCGGCCATGAGTACCCCCGATGCGTGTGCCCACTGCGGGGAACCCATCCCGCCCGGCACGCAACTCAATGCGATGATTGGCGGCAGACAACAAGCGGTGTGCTGCACCGGTTGTCGTGCCGCGGCGCAGTGGATCGCGGAACTCGGGCTTTCCGATTACTACCGCTTGCGCAGCCGTGAGGCCGAACGCCCGGAACAGGTTCCAGTCGATCATGCGGTCTGGCAGCAGGAAGAACTGGCCCGACATGTGGTGCGGGAGCTGGAGCCGCACCGCAGCGAGGTGTGTCTGCTGGTCGATGGCGTGCGGTGTGCGGGTTGCGTCTGGCTGATCGAGCGCGCCTTGTTGCAAGTGCCAGGGGTTGAGCAAGTCGCAGTGAATGCCGTCAGTCGCCGGGCGCGGTTGGTATTTGATCCACAACAGGCCGGATTGCCACGCATGCTGGATGTGCTGTCGCGGGCCGGCTATCGGCCCTTGCCGCTGGATGCCAGTGCCTTGGACGATGCCCGCCGCGGGGAATCGCGTGATGCACTCAAACGCCTGCTGGTGGCCGGCTTCGGCATGATGCAGGCGATGATGCTCGGGTTGGCGCTGTGGCTGGGCGCTTTTGAAGACATGCCGACGGCCACGCGTGATCTGTTTCGCTGGTTCGGTTTCATCGTCGCCACCCCGGTGGTGCTGTATTCGGCCCGGCCGTTTTTTGCCGGCGCGCGACGCTCGTTGGCGGCACGGCAGTTGGGCATGGATGTGCCGGTGGCCCTGGCCATCGCACTGATCTATGTGGCCAGCATGATCGAAATGCTGGTTGGCGGGGCCGAGGTGTATTTCGAATCGGTCAGCATGTTCGTGTTTTTTCTCTTGATCGGACGCTATCTGGAGATGCGCGCCCGGCATCGCTCGGCCGACAGTTCCGATGCGCTGGCGCGCCTGGCCCCGGCCTTTGCCGACCGACGCCTTGCCGATGGCTCGTTGCAACGGGTGGCCACGCTCGAACTGCGGGCCGGTGACGTGGTGCTGGTGGCCGAAGGCGGACATGTACCGGCTGATGGTGTGTTGATGGGGACGGCGGCGATCCTCGATGAGGCACTGTTCAGTGGTGAATCATCACCGCAGAAAAAGCATGCCGGTGATGAGCTTGTGGCCGGCAGTGTGGTGCTGGACGGCCCGCTGGAATTGCGCGTGACCCATGCCGGAGCCGACACCTTTCTGTCGCAGATGGCAGCGCTCGCCAGCCGTGCCCAGACCGAACGCCCACGCCTGGCCAGGGCCGGCGAACGCGCCACCACGCATTTCGTGGTGCGAGTGCTCAGTCTGACCGCGATCACGGCGATGGGCTGGATTCTGGTTGATCCCTCGCGCGCCTTGAGTGCGACGCTTGCGGTGTTGGTGGTGTCATGTCCATGTGCCTTTGCCCTGGCGGTACCGGCGGCCATTACCCGTGCCCTTGGCGTACTGGCTCGGCACGGCGTGTTGGTGGTGAAACCGGATGCGCTGGAAGTGCTGGCCGAGGTCGATGTCGCCGTATTCGACAAAACCGGCACCCTGACCGAGCCAAGCCTGGACATGCAGCGCGGCATCACGGAGGAGGCTCTGGATGCGCGTGAAGCCCTGCGTCTGGCGGCAGCTTTGGCGCGGGAAAGTCGGCATCCGGTATCGCAGGCCATCATGCTCGCAGCCGAGCACGCCGGCATCGTGCCGCCGCGCGCCGAAGCGTTGCGTTCGATTCCCGGTGCGGGACTTGAGGCCGTGATCGAAGGGCGCACCTTGCGTCTGGGCCGATCGGATTTTGCCCTGCCCGGATCGGGCCAGGAGCCGGCATTGGAAGATGCCACGGTGCTGGCCGAAGCGGGACGCCCATTGGCAGGTTTTCGCATGGATGAGCGCCTGCGCCAGGATGCCCTGAGCACGATGGAAAACATGATGGCCGACGGGATCGAGGTGCATGTGGTCAGCGGCGATGCGGCGTCGCGCGTGGCAGCCGTGGCCGATCAGTTGAGTCTTGTGCATTGGCATGCGCACCAGTTGCCGGCAGAAAAACTCGAACGCATTGCCCGATTGCAGGCTGCGGGTCATCGCGTGCTGGCCGTGGGCGATGGCAGCAATGATGCGCCGGTGCTGGCCGGTGCCGATGTTTCGGCGGCCTTGTCATCGGGCACTGAATTGGCTCAGGCCCATGCCGATGTGGTGTTGTGCTCGGGCCGCCTGATGGCCCTGGTGCAGGCCCGCGCCATTGCCCGCCAGACCCGCCACATCCTGCGCCAGAACCAGCGTTGGGCCTTGTTCTACAACCTGGCCACCATTCCTCTTGCCGCCTTTGGTTTCATTCCACCCTGGCTGGCGGCTCTGGGCATGTCGATGAGTTCCCTGTTCGTCGTGCTCAATGCCCTGCGCATCGGGCGCAATGGGCCAGCCGGGCAGGGTGAGTCGCTGCGACCGGCAGCCGATCAACGGGTTGCGAGCGTCAGCCCATGACCATCCTCTTGATCATGATCCCGCTTTCCCTCGTGTTCGTCGGCGTGGCCGCAGCCGCATTTTTCTGGGCCGTCAATCACGATCAGTTCGACGACATGGATTCACCCAGTCTGGCGCCGCTCAGTGACGACATGCCGGAGGCCACTGCGGACGGGGCGCGCGATGCCGAAGCCACGTCTGCCGCAGGGCACGGCGACGGTCAGGCGGGCGCCGAGGGCGCGGGTTCGCCCAGATAGGGTGCGGCCCAGGCCGCAATCATCCCCGCCACCCAGCGGGCGTCCGCGGCGCGGCTCAGGAGATGGTCGGCGCGGTCGAGCGAGACGAAGGACTTGGGATGCAACGCGGTCTGGAAGATGCGGCCGGCTTCCTCGATCGGGACGGTGTCATCCAACGGCGAGTGCAGCACCAGCAGCGGGCGGCGCAGTTCGCGGATGCGCTCGGCCTGATGTTGCGCGGCAAGGTCGTCGAGCAGGCCGCGTCCGATCCGGAAGCTGCGACCCGCGAGCCGGACCTCGGCCTCACCGTCGCGGCGGATGTCCTCGACCCTGTCGCCGAACTGGCGGATCACCGTGGCCGGATCGAAGGGCGCGCCGATGGTGACGATCGCTCGCGCATCGGGAATCCGGCCGGCGGCCGCGATCGTGGTGGCACCGCCGAGCGAATGGCCCACCAGGAGTTGCGGTGGCCCGTGCTGCGTGCGCAGCCAGTCGGCCGCAGCGACCACATCGGCGATGCGGCTGGAAAACGTCGTGGCAGCAAAGTCGCCATGACTGTCGCCGATGCCGGTGAAGTCAAAGCGCAGCATCGCGATGCCGGCACTGGCCAGGGCCTTGCCCAGATGAAACGCGGCAAGGCCGTCCTTGGAGCAGGTGAAGCAGTGGGCGTGCACCCCGAAGGCGCGCACCGGACCGTCAGGCAACTCCAGCCGCGCGGCGAGGGTATTGCCCAGACCACCGGGGATCTGAAGGTGCTGGCTCGACATGGCAGGCTTCGGACGGGACGCGCAGGAAAGTCTAGCAGTGGCGACAGGTCAGTCTTGCGGAAGGCGCGCGAAGTGCGATCTGGTTGCCTGCTTCGGGCCGGACCGGGCTGGGCCGGGATTTGACCGCGATCAAGCACGGAAACGGCTTTTCGGGCAGCATTGGCGCGATTTTTTGACGAGGTATGCCATGTCTTCGGCAACACTGCAGGAAACCTACAACACCAAGGTGGTGAACCAGTTTGCGGTGGCGACCGTGATCTGGGGCATCATCGGCATGGCCGTCGGGGTGCTGATCTCGGCGCAGCTCTACTGGCCATCACTCAATTTCGATTTGCCCTGGTTGACCTACAGCCGACTGCGGCCGCTGCACACCAACGGCATGATCTTCGCCTTCGGCGGCTCGGTGCTGTTCGCCACGTCCCTGTATGTGGTGCAGCGCACCTGCCATGTGCGGCTGATCTCCGACAAGCTCGCCAGTTTCGTGTTCTGGGGTTGGCAGGCGGCGATGCTGGGGGCCGTCATCACCCTGCCGCTGGGCATCACCCAGAGCAAGGAATACGCCGAGCTGGAGTGGCCGCTCGATCTCCTCATCGCGGTGGTGTGGGTGGCCTATGGCTGGCTGTTCTTCGGCACCATCGTCAAGCGCCGGGTCAAACACATCTACGTCGCCAACTGGTTCTTCGGGGCTTACGTGATCGCGGTGGCGTTGCTGCACATCGTCAACAACCTGGTGATGCCGGCCGAGCTGTGGAAGTCCTACTCGGTGTATTCGGGTGCGGTCGATGCCATGGCACAGTGGTGGTACGGCCACAACGGCGTGGCCTTCCTGCTGACCGTCGGCTACCTGGCCATGATGTACTACTTCGTGCCCAAGCAGGCCGGTCGGCCGATCTACTCCTACCGCCTGTCGATCGTGCACTTCTGGGCGCTGATTTCGATTTACATGTGGGCCGGCCCGCATCATCTGCATTACACCGCGTTGCCGGACTGGGCGCAGTCGCTGGGCATGGTGTTTTCGGTGATCCTGCTGGCCCCGAGCTGGGGCGGGGCGATCAACGGCATCATGACCTTGTCCGGGGTGTGGCACAAACTGCGCACCGATCCGATCCTGAAATTCCTGATCGTGTCGCTGAGCTTCTACATGATCGCCACCTTCGAAGGCCCGATGCTCTCGATCAAGACGGTCAATTCGCTCAGTCACTACACCGATTGGACCGTGGGCCACGTCCATGCCGGCACCCTGGGTTGGGTTGCGATGATCTCGATTGGCTCGCTCTACGCGCTCTATCCGCGCTTGCTTGGTCTGTCGCAGATGTATTCGGTCAAGCTCATTGATGCGCATTTCTGGCTGCACACCATCGGGGTGGTGTTTTATGCCGTGTCGATGTGGATCGCCGGGGTCACCCAGGGCCTGATGTGGCGTGCCACCAATGCCGATGGCACGCTCACCTACAGCTTCGTCGAGTCGCTCGTGGCGACCTATCCCTATTATCTGGGCCGCCTGCTGGGTGGGCTGATGGTACTCACCGGCATGTTCATGATGGCCTGGAACATGTGGCGTACGCGGCAGTTGGCGCAAGGCCTGGTGAGCCAGCCAGTGCTGATCCCCGCCGCTGTCGATGCGCGTGCCTGAGGACGAGATCATGGAAAACGGACACGCAAAACTTGAGAAGAACATCGGCCTTCTGGCCGTGCTGGTCGCCGTTGCGGTTTCACTCGGTGGTCTGGCCGAGATCGTGCCGCTGATGTTCCAGGCCGAGGCGATCCAGCCGGCGCCGGGCGTGGTGCCGTATCCGGCACTGCAACTGGCCGGGCGTGATGTGTACGTGCGCGAGGGCTGCTACAACTGCCATTCGCAGATGGTGCGCACCCTGCGCTTTGAAACCGAGCGCTATGGCCATTATTCGCTGGCCGGCGAATCGGTCTATGACCGTCCCTTCCAGTGGGGTTCCAAACGCACCGGGCCAGACCTGGCGCGGGTTGGCGGGCGCTATTCGGATGATTGGCATCGGGTGCACATGGTCGATCCGCGTGCGGTGGTGCCCGAGTCCAACATGCCGGGCTTTCCCTGGTTGGCCGAGAACACGCTCGATGGAGCCTCGGTCACGCGTCGCATGAAGGCCTTGCAACGCCTGGGCGATCCGTACACCGACGTGCAGATCGAAGCCGCCGCCGCTGATGTCGCCGGCAAAACCGAACTCGATGCGATGGTGGCCTACCTGCAAGGCCTGGGTCGCAACGCACCGAAGGGAGGCTGAGCCATGATCTCGGGAATCGTGACCCTGTTGTTGCTGCTGGTTTTCGTCGGCATCTGGGCCTGGGCCTGGATGCCTTCGCAGCGGGTCGAATTCGATCGAGCCGCGCGCCTCGTGCTCGATGACGAAGCCGGCACGGAGGGCAAGTCATGAGCGTCGCATGGTCCTGGTATGTCATTGCTCTTGTCATCCTGAACCTGGGTGGCGCCACCTGGCTGCTGTGGTCGACGGCAAAGCGCCGTCCGGGCGATCCGAAGCCCGATGACACCAGTCATCACTGGGATGGAGACATCACTGAATACAACAAGCCGATGCCGCGCTGGTGGATCTTCGGCTTCTACATTTCGCTGGTGTTCGGCGTGGTGTATTTCGCCTGGTACGGTGGTCTGGGTGACTATCCCGGTTTTGCTCACTGGACCTCCGCAGCCGAACATGACGAAGCCAAGGCCGACGCCGATGCCCGCATGGAGCAGGCCTTTGCTCCCTATGCCGGACGCGAACTGCCGGATCTGGCGAAGGATCCCGAGGCGATGCGCCTGGGACGCTCGATCTTCGCCAACATCTGCGCCGCCTGCCACGGCTCCGCGGCCAAGGGCGCGATCGGCTATCCCGACCTGACCGATGACATCTGGCATTGGGGCGGATCACCCGAGCGCGTGCTTGAAACCGTGCTGGATGGACGCGAGGGCGTGATGCCGCCGTGGGGTGAAGTGCTCACCGGAATGGGTGGCCCGGGTGCGGTCGATCAGGTCGTCGCCTATGTGCGCACCTTGCCCGATCCCAAGCTGATGGAAGGCAATACGCTGGCGACCAAGGGCAAGCCCTTGTACGAGGGCGTGTGCGTGGCCTGTCATGGCCTGGATGGCAAGGGCAACCCGATGCTCGGTGCGCCCGATCTCACCGACGGCTACTGGCTGTACGGCAACAGCAACGACAGCCTGCGTCAGACCATCATGGAAGGTCGCCACGGCAGCATGCCGGCACATCGCGCCTTGCTCGGCGAGACGCGCGCGCGCCTCGCGGCAGCCTGGGTCTGGTCCTTGTCCAATGGTGGTGCGGCCAGGGCACCGGGGTCGTGATGAATCACGTCGCGATCGATCCGCCGCCGCGCCCTCTGGCCCAGCGTCTGGGCGCAATCCTGTGGCCGAGTTTCTTCGCCGCGGGCGTGGCCAATGCGGCGTTCTTTGCTTTCATCGACCCGATCGAACTGGGGCAAATCAGCTTCCCGCACTTCGAGGTCGGGCGCAGCATGGGCTACACGATCGGCTTTCTGGCGTTCTGGGCGGCGACCGCATCGTCGAGCCTGTTCACCTGGTATCTGTTGCGCCCGTCGAGCCGGTTCAACGGCCCGCGGCGCTGAAGGCTCGTGGATCGTTCGCTCGCATGCTGTCGGGCGCTCCCGGCGGTAGCCGGCGGCGCGGGGGCGATGCCACGGTGTGCGGGCAGGCCGCCTCAGCGCCGCAGGCGTGGAGCCGACACGGCGTGGCCTGCGGTGTTCCAATTCTTCCCAAGTCCTGAGGTCGTGACCGTTCCGCCGTGAAGAAATCCATCGACATCGATCTGGTCGACGACGACACGACCTACTACGTCAAGGAGCGCAAGGTCTATCCCAAGGATGTCTCGGGTCGTTTCGATCGCCTGCGCAAGCTCGCGGTCTACTGGCTGCTCGGGATGTACTACCTCTTCCCCTGGCTGCACTGGGATGGACGTCAGGCCGTGCTGTTCGACCTGCCGGCACGCAAGTTCCATGTTTTCGGGCTGACCTTCTGGCCACAGGACTTCATCCTGCTGGCAATGCTGCTGGCGATCCTCGCCCTGATCCTGTTCTTCACCACCGCGCTCGCTGGCCGGCTGTGGTGCGGTTATGCCTGTCCGCAGACGGTCTGGACCGAGGTCTTCCTCTGGATCGAGCGTTGGGTCGAGGGCGACCGGACCAAGCGCATGAAACTCGACGCCGGGCCGTGGAATCTCGACCGGATCTGGCGCAAGAGCCTCAAGCAGGTGCTGTTCGTGAGTTTCTCGCTCTGGACCGGCTTCACCTTCGTCGGCTACTTCACCCCGATCGATGGTCTCGCCGGGCGGCTGTGGAGCTTTGACTGGAACGGCTGGGAAACCTTCTGGGTGCTGTTCTACGGCGGTGCCACCTATGCCTTTGCCGGGATCCTGCGCCAGCAGGTGTGCAAGTACATGTGCCCGTACGCGCGCTTCCAAAGCGCGATGTTCGACCGCGACACCCTGATCATCGCCTACGACCCGATGCGCGGCGAGCCGCGCGGGGCGCGCAAGCGCGGCCTGGCCAGCGTGCTGGAACGCGCCCGTGGCCTGCTCGATGTGGAAAGGGCCTACGACTACGTGTTCCGCGCCAGTCAGCATCCAAGCGCGGCGGCCAACCGGGCCGCCGCACGCGGTTCGATCGTGCTTGCCGATCTCGGGGCCGAGGCCGAGCCGCTGCCGAAGTTCGAGCCGGAGGAACTGGGCGACTGCATCGACTGCACCCTGTGCGTGCAGGTTTGCCCGGTCGGCATCGACATCCGCAATGGCCTGCAATACGAGTGCATCGCCTGCGGTCTGTGCATCGATGCCTGCGATGAGGTGATGGACAAGGTCGGCTACCCGCACGGGCTGATCCGCTACACCACGCAGAACGCGATTGACGGCAAGAAGACCCGTTTCGTGCGCCCGCGCATCCTCGTCTATGCCGCTCTGCTGACGGTGCTGATTGCCGGCTGGGTCTGGGGCATCGGTCATCGCAGTGCGCTGATTGCCGACGTGCTGCGTGATCGCAACGCGCTCTATCAGGTGGTCGAGGATGGCATCGACAACGGCTATACCCTGAAGCTGGCGAACAAGACCGAGGTCGACCAGGTGTATCGGGTGACACTGGAGTCGAATGTGCCCGGCCTCGTCCTGCGCGGTGGCGAGCGCGAGGTTGCGGTCGCGGCAGGTGCAGTGCAGGCCGAGGGCATGACCGTGCATGCGCCCGGTACGGTGAAGGGACGCCAGGACGTGCACTTCCTGATCGAATCGCGCGATGGCAGCGCCCGCGCCCGGGTCGACAGCACCTTCTTCGGGCCGATGTGAGATGAACGACGATTCGAGGCACCCCGCATCGGGGCGCGTGTCTTCGCCCTGGCGCGAGCCGATCGTCTGGCTGATGCTCGCGCTGGTGGGCGCGGTGATGGCCGGAAGCTTTGCCTTGCTGCGGATCGCGGCGCAGGATGGCCCGATTGATGCCGTACCCGACGAGGTGCAGCGCACCGGACAGGCACAGTTGACCGATCTGGCCCCGGATGCCCACGCTGCGGCGCTCGGGCTGGCCGCGATCCTGCGCGTCGATGGCGCGGGCGGCTTCATCGAGGTGCTGCCGGTGAGCGGCCGTTTCGATCATGCAGCCACCCTGCAGTTGCACCTGCATCACCCGCTGCGCGCCAGCGCGGATCACAGTGTCGTGTTGCAGCCGATGCAGGAAGGCTGGCGTGCGGCCGTGTCGTTGTCGCCGGAGCATGACTGGCTGCTCCAGTTGGCTCCCACAGACGCGGCCTGGCGCCTGCGTGGGCGCCTCCCCAAGGGACAGTTGGCGGTTCGCCTCGCACCATCGATCGAAGTCGATGGCGCGTCGGCCTTGCCCTGAGGCCCGACGGGATGCCTGTTGCGGACTACACGTACGAACCTGTGGCGGTTGTGACGATTTTCCGGGAGGTGATGGCCATGCGGGCCGATCCCGATCCATTCGCATCGGCGTGTGCGTCATGCTGTGTGCGGGCAGGCAGGACAGATGCCGATTGATCTCATCACCCTGGGTGCCGCCTTTCTTGCCGGATTGATCGGCAGCGTGCATTGCGTGGCGATGTGTGGCGGCATTGCCACCGGTTTTGCGCCCAGGGGTGTGGATCGCGGCAAGGCTCTGCGCGCCGCGCTCACCATCAATCTCGGGCGTGCCAGTGGCTATGCTTTGGCCGGTGCCATCGTCGGTGGCTTCGGGCATGGCCTGGTGGCCGTGTTCCGGGCCGGGCATCTGGTATTCGGTTTGCGCGCCCTGGCCGGCATCGTGCTGATTGTGGTGGCCTTGCGCATGCTGGGCCTCAATCCGCATTTTGGCGCCTTTGGCCGGATTGGCGAGCGCATCTGGAAAGCCCTTGGACCGATCCGCTCACGCCTGCTGCCAGCCAGTACCGGCCCGCGTCGTTTTGCCCTGGGCATGGTCTGGGGCTGGCTGCCTTGCGGCCTGTCGGGCACCTTGCTGGCTGCAGCCTGGCTGCAGGCCAATGCACTGGGGGGGGCTGCCCTGATGATGGCCTTTGGCCTGGGTACCTTTCCGGCCATGCTGCCGCTCACCTACAGCGGTTCACGCTGGCGCGCCGGCCTTGGCCAGCGCCGTGTGGCCGGTTATCTGGTACTGGCCGCAGGCCTGCTTACCATCGCCGCACCGTGGCTGATGCAGGTTCCGGCGCTGCATGGCGTGTTGGGTGCGCTGGGCTGCCTGCCGCGTGGTTGAAGCGCGGCAGGCAGGCCATCAAGGATGTTATTGCTTGACCAACTCAACCCGACGATTCTTCGCCCGACCCTCGTCGCTCTCGTTGGATGCCACGGGTGCGGCGCTGCCAAGTCCCTGAGCCACCAGGCGGTCGGCCGCGATGCCGTGCTTGCCAACCAGTTCAGCAACCACGGCTTGGGCACGGCGCTGCGAGAGGTCCATGTTGTGGGCCGCGCTGCCGGTGTTGTCGGTATGCCCCACGACCAGAAGCTTGAGCCCGGCGTCGCGCTTCAAAAGCTCGCCGATCTCGGCGATTTGCGCGTTCGATTCCGCCTTGAGTGTCGCTGCGTCCACGTCGAACAAAATGCCATAGAGCGCAATCTTGCCGGCGCTGGCGATGGTGCTTTCCAGTTCCGAGGCCTTGATCGTGATCATCTTCTGCTCGCGCGCCTTGGCCTCCAGGCTCACCACCTCGACGACGGTACGCTCGTTGAAGGCCTTGCAGTACTGCGTATCGGCGGCGCGCCAGGCAAGCACGGCAACGTGCAGTTCCACGTCACCCTGCTGCAGCTTGAATACGCCGTAGCGCTGGCCGGAGCGCGCCATCGCCACCGCGCAATACGCGTTGCTGTAGGACTCCTTGCTCAGCAGATCGACTGGGAACAGGATGTCGCCAAGCCCGATATCGCCACCCCCGTGGTCAACGCCGTAGCGATACTCGCCGCCGCAGGCCTCGGCCGAGCACGTGTACAAAAGCTCGCCCCCCTGGTTGCCAAGTTCTTCCTGATAGTTGCGGAACACCTCAAGGGGTGTGCGCTGCTCGGGCGCAAGATAGACAACACGGGTCACCCTGCCTTCCAGCTCCAGCGTGTTTTCCGCCGTGTACAAACGGTTGTTGCGCGTGGACTGCACGGGTGGATCGCTGGCAATGAGCTTGGATAGCGGCAGCTTCAGTTCGTCGTAGGCGCCCTTCTGGTATTCGATGATCAGGCTGCCCTCATAGCGCGCCAGACCCGTGGGGTCGCTGGAGCCGGGCATGTCGGCCTCGGGCAGGGTGGCATCGGCGAAAGCCGGGGTCGGCAGAAAAAGAGCAAGCAGGCAAAGCAGGAACAGGCGCGACATCGGGTTTCTCCGACAGTAGGGTGGCACCAGGACAAGACGTAAAACGGCACCGGATGAGGACATGCCAGCGGTGATCGCCTGTTCCACGCCATCGCACGGTCCATCGCCTCGATCCGGCTTCGGCCGCCGTTGCAGGCGCTGGCGTGAAGCGAGCAGCCACATCGGCATTCGGCGGAATCGTCCGCCGGTGCGGGCAGGTGGAATCCGGTCGTCTGCGCACATGTCGGGACAAAGCCTCCAAGGCATGCGCTGCAGGCAGCAGCTTCCGCGAGAGCATGATGGCCGAATGAATGATTGGTGCCGCATGCGGCCACGCCTGCGCCGTGAGGCTCTGGTCACGCAGGACCATCTCCTGGCGATGGAATCAGAACCACTCCAGCAAGGAGATGCCGAGGCCGACGTATGTGGCCTTGTGGTTGTAGTCGATCAGGCTTTCGCCATAGCCATGAAAAATCTGGACATGGCCACGCAGCGGGCCGTCGAGCGGAAAGCCCCAGTCCAGTTGCAGGGAACCGCGCGAGCGCTCACCCGAGCGCAGCGTGTGGCGTGCAACGGTGGAGATTTCCTGCTCGCCACGGTGCCACACCAGCAGGGCCTCGGCGCGACCGACGTAGTCCTCGATGTCGGCGTTGTTGTCTTCACGCTTGCCCTCGGGGATGCGCCACCAGGGACGCAGCACAAATGCCCAGTTCTCGCGGTCGAGGCCGATCATGCCGACGATGCGGTTCCAGCTGCGTGATTGCGGGTCGCTCTGACCGTTGGACTGGTGGTCGATGCCGATCGCCGCCAGACGCCCGTTCCAGCCACCGAGGTGATAGCGGTTGCGGAACACCAGCAGGAGTTCAGGCTCGTAGTTGGTCTCGCGGAAGGGGCGCGATTCCTCGCCGTTGAACAGCTGCCAGCGCGAGGTCTGGGTGTAGGCGCCCCACAGGTCGCCGTTGTCGCCGAACAGGTTCTCGGCGATCTTGGTCTTGAAACTCAACTGGAACTTGCCCTCGATCGGCTGCACATGGTGCGCCGTGCTGACGACGTTGTGCGGATTGGGTGAATGCGGCAACGGGTTGGTTGCACTGGCGCGGAAGAAGGGCAGGGCGTAGATCGGCTGGTTGGCGCGCAGGTTGAAGACCCCGAACTTGGAATCCCTGGCCAGTTCCCAGCGCTGGTCCAGCAACGAGCCACGGCCGGCGTTGGCCAGCAGCGCGGCAGCATCATCGAGCGGCACGACTTCGCTGCTGTCGCCTTCGTGGCGCTGTTTGCCACCTTCGCCGCGCAGGCTGGCCAACCAGCGTTGGATCGGCGGACGGGTCGTGGTGTCGGCTCCGGCTTCCGGCTCGGCAGTGGTCGTGGCATCGGCGGCCTGTGCCGCCAGCAGCTCGGCGGCGGCACTTGCGGCGGCATCGGCCGCGCGCGTGCTGGTCGCGTCACGCCCGAAGAAGGTGTCGTAGCAGGCAAGGCGCGCGATGTCCTGGGCGATGCCGGCGCATTGCTCGGGCGTGCGTGTGGTCTCGTCTTCGCCGGCCTGGACAGGTCCGATGGCAAGCACGATGCACCACGGCAGCAGGGGCAGCAGGAGCCGGCGGCGTGCCATGGTGCGCGCGTGTCGTGCGGACGGCGTGTCAGGCGACGCCGGTGGAACGGGCGATGATCGCGCCCGTGCCGTGGGCCATGGCGCGCAGCACATCGGGCTTGAGGATGCGCAGTTGCCGGCCGCGGACCTTGATCAGGCCGTCATCCTGCAACCGGGTGAAGCCGCGGCTCACCGTTTCGATCACCAGACCGAGGTAACCGGCAATGTCCTCGCGGCTCATCGGCAGGGAAAATTCGGTGGTCGAACGGCCGAGGACGCGATAGCGCTCGGTCAGGCTGTGCAGGAACATCGCGATGCGTTCCTGGGCCTGGCGCCTGGCCAGCATTTCGAGGTGATCCTGGTCGCGCGTGATGCGCCGGCCGATCACGCGCAGCAACTGGGTGCCAAGGCCCGGCACGGCACGGGACACCGATTCGAGCGTGTCGAGCGGAACCTCGCAGACATCCGACGGGCCCAGGGCCTCGGCCTCGCAACGGTGGAAACCCGAGCCCAGCGCATCGAGGCCGACCAATTCACCGGCCAGGTGGAAGCCGATGATCTGCTCGCCGCCGTCCTCGCTCAGGGTGACGGTCTTGAAGGCGCCCTCGTGCACGACATAAAGCGCTTCCATCTTCGCGCTCATGCGGAACAGGCGTTGGCCGCGTGCCAGCGGTCGGCGTCGATGCACGATCTCGTCCAGGCGCTGCATGTCCTCCGCGCCGATGCCGGCCGGCAGGCAGAGCATCTGCAGGGAACATTGCGCACAGCCGCGGCGCAGCTTGGCGAGGTCGAATACGACGGGTTGGCTCATGGACTCTTCGCAGCGCGACGCTGGGCCACTATCGTGCCAGAACGTGTCAGTGCCGAAAACCCACGACGACGTGCGATAATTCGCAGCTGTCCGCGGGTCGGCGACAGCCACCGTCCCGACGCCCTGATTTTTCGGAGAGTGGAATGCCGATCCAGATCCGCGACGTGCACGAGCATGAGCTGGAAGCCGTCCTTGCCCTGAACAACAGCGCCGGCCCCGGGATTCTGGCGCTGGAGATGGAGCAACTGCGCTTTTGCTACGCCGAGGCCGCGTATTTCCGTGTTGCCGAAGTGGACGGCGCGGTGCTCGGCTTCCTGATTGCCTTCGACGAGACGGCGAACTACCGCAGCAGCAACTACCAGTGGTTCCGCGAGCGCTATCCTGCCTTCCTGTACATCGACCGGGTCGTGGTCGCTCGCGCGCAGCGCCGCGCCGGCCTGGGCCGGGTGTTCTATGCCGACATCACCAGTTTTGCCGAGGTGCGCCGGCCGCTGCTGGCCTGCGAGGTGTTCCTTGAACCGCGCAATGACGCCGTGCTGCTGTTTCATGGCACTTACGGCTTCCAGGAAGTCGGGCAGCGGGTGATGGACGAGACCGGCCTGCGCGTGTCGATGCTGGTCAAGGACTTGTGCAGTCATGCCTGGGTGAAGGAACGCTGGCTCGATGGCCCGGGCTTGCCCGATCTGCCCTGGCTCGCCGATCGCCGACGTGGTGCCGGCGTCTCCGGCGGCGAGCACTGAACATGGTCGCGACGCCCGACTACGAGCAGGCCGGCGAACTCAAGATCGGCCAGGTCGGCATTGCCAACCTGCGCGTGCGCACGCTCGATGTGGCGCGGCTGGGGAACGAGATGCGCGAGCGCGTCGAACGTGCGCCCAAGCTGTTTGGTCGGGCCGCCGTGGTGGTCGATTTCGGCGCGCTTTCACGCACCCCGGATGCTGCCGTGGCACGGGCCCTGCTCGACGAGCTGCGTGCCGCGGGTGTGTTTCCCGTGGCGCTGGCCTACGGCACGCGCGAGATCGAGGCGCTGGCGCTGGAACTGGGCCTGCCGTTGTTGGCGAAGTTCCGCGCCCAGTACGAGCCGGCGGGTGAAGAGGTGTCGCGGCGCACACCGCCGGCACCGCCGCCGCCGCGCGAACCGGCACCCGCGCCTGCGCCTGCGCCGGTCGCCACCGTCCCGGCGGTCTCGCTGATGCATGTCCAGCCGGTGCGCTCGGGCCAGCAGGTCTATGCGCAGGGACGCGACCTGGTGATCGCGGCCAGCGTCGGCGCCGGGGCGGAAGTGATCGCCGATGGCAGCATCCACGTCTACGGTCCATTGCGTGGTCGTGCCCTGGCCGGGGCGCAGGGCGACGAAAAAGCCCGTATATTCTGTCGCGAGTTCCACGCCGAACTGGTCGCGATCGCCGGGCGCTACAAGGTGATCGAGGAGGTTCCGCCGGAATTGCGCGGCAAGGCGGTGCAGGTCTGGCTCCAGGACGACAGCCTGCACCTGGCGGAAATCGCCTGAGGCGCGCATGTCACAGGTTCGATCCCGCACCGTTCATTCCTCCCATTCCGAAGCATCACGGAGAGCATCACCTTGACCCAGATCATCGTCGTCACCTCCGGCAAGGGCGGGGTCGGCAAGACCACGACCAGCGCGAGCCTGGCCTGCGGCCTGGCGCGGCGCGGCAAGAAGACCGTCGTCATCGATTTCGATGTCGGTCTGCGCAACCTCGACCTCATCATGGGCTGCGAGCGGCGCGTGGTGTATGACTTCGTCAACGTCATCAACGCCGACTGCACCCTGAAGCAGGCGCTGATCAAGGACAAACGCTTCGAGAACCTGTTCGTGCTCGCGGCCTCGCAGACCCGCGACAAGGACGCGCTGACCCAGGACGGGGTCGAACGGGTGTTGGGCGAACTGGCCGCGGAAGGCTTCGACTTCATCGTCTGCGACTCGCCGGCCGGAATCGAGAAAGGCGCCTTCCTCGCGATGTACTTCGCCGACCAGGCGGTCGTGGTGGTGAATCCGGAAGTCTCCTCGGTGCGCGACTCGGACCGCATCCTCGGTCTGCTCGCATCCAAGACGCGCCGGGCCGAGCGCGGCGAAGAGGTGCGCAACAGCCTGCTGCTGACGCGCTACAGCCCGATCCGGGTCGAGAACGGCGAGATGCTCTCGATCAAGGACGTCGAGGAGATCCTCGGCCTGTCGGTGCTCGGCGTGATCCCGGAATCGCCCGACGTGCTCAACGCATCCAACAAGGGCGAGCCGGTGATCCTCGACATGGACACGATCGCCGGCCAGGCTTACGACGACGCCGTCGCACGCCTGCTTGGCGAGCAGCGGCCGTTGCGCTTCATCGAAGTCGAGAAGAAGGGCTTCTTCTCGCGCCTGTTCGGAGGTTGAGATCATGGGTCTGTTCGACTTCCTGCGCCCCAAGAAGGACACCGCGAGCATCGCCAGGGAGCGCCTGCGCATCATCGTCTCGCAGGAGCGCAGCGCGCGCGGTGGGCCCGATTACCTGCCGCTGCTGCGGCGTGAACTGCTCGAAGTCATCCGCAAGTACGTGAGCGTGGACCTCGATGCGGTCAAGGTCGACCTGGTGCGTGATGGCGAGCACGAGGTGCTCGACATCTCGGTGTCGCTTGCCGAGGCCGGCGGTGCTGCCGACTCGCAGCCAGTCGCCTGAGTCGCGCGATGTGTGTCGAGGCGCAGCCCGAGGCCGCGATGACCGTGCTGCGCGTCGCCGAGGTCGGGACCGATGCGCTGGCGACGCTGCTCGCCGGGTTCGGACTGGAACTGGTCGTGGTCGCCGACGGCGCACCGATCCCGGGCAGCTACTGGGGTGAGCCGGAGGCCGGCATCATCGCCCATCGTGTCTTCGTGCGTGGCGACACGCCGCTGCATTCGGCCCTGCACGAGGCCTGCCACCTGATCGTGCTGCCGCCCGAGCGGCGTGCCGAGGTGGATACCGATGCGACCGACTCGATCCCCGAGGAAGATGCGACCTGCTACCTGCAGATCGTCCTTGCCGGGCGCATTCCTGCTGCCGGCAGCGCGCGACTGATGCGCGACATGGATGCCTGGGGTTACACCTTCCGTCTCGGCTCGGCCAAGGCCTGGTTCGAGCGTGACGCCGAGGACGCGCGTGCCTGGCTGGAGGCACACCTGCCGGGCGTGCTCGACCCGGTCTGAACGTGATGGTGCCGCGTGCCGGAAAACGCGCTGATGGCGAGCTGAAAGTGGCGCGGGAATCGACGGGCAGGGGGACGGTCTGCGCACGTCGATTCCCGCGACCATCCAGCTCAGCCGGCCACGGCAATCGCCTGCAGGCAGGCGTGCGCGGCCCGCTCCAGCCCGAGGGCAAGGTCGTGCAGCAGGTCCTCGACCGCCTCGATGCCGATCGACAGGCGCAACAGACCGTCGCCGATGCCGGCGGTGGCGCGCGCCTGCGCACTCATCGCGGCGTGGGTCATCGTCGCCGGGTGGGCGACGAGGCTTTCCACCCCGCCGAGGGATTCGGCGAGGGTGAAGTGCTTGAGACCATCGAGGAAGGCGCGCGCCGCGATTTCCCCGCCTTCCAGTTCGAAGCTCAGCATCGCGCCGAAACCGCGCTGCTGGCGTGCGGCAAGCAGGTGTCCTGGGTGGTCCGCAAGTCCGGGAAAATGCACCTGTGCCACGGCCGGATGGCGATGCAGCCGATCCGCCACCGCGCTGGCGTTTTCCTGATGCACGCGCAGACGCGCATCGAGGGTGCGCAGGCCGCGCAGGGTGAGGAAGCTGTCGAAGGGTGAGCCGGTCAGGCCGAGTGCGTTGGCCCACCAGCCGAGGCGTTCGTGCAGGTCGGCATCGGCCGTCACGACCGCACCGCCGACCACATCGCTGTGGCCGTTGATGTACTTGGTGGTCGAGTGCACCACGATGTCCGCGCCCAGCGCGATCGGAGTCTGCAGGGCGGGCGAGAGGAAGGTGTTGTCGACCACGACCAGGGCATCGACGCGGTGTGCGGCCTCGGCCACGAAACGGATATCGGTGATGCGCAACAAGGGATTGGACGGGGTCTCGATCCAGACCATGCGCGGATTGCGCGCCAGCGCCTCGGCGAGTGCGCGCGGATCGGAGAAGTCGATGGTTTCAAGCAGGAAATGGCCCTTGTTGGCGAGCGCGTTGAACAGCCGCCAGGAGCCGCCGTAGCAATCGTGCGGCACGACCAGTCGTTCGCCGGGCTGGAGCAGTTGCAGGACCAGGGTGAGCGCGGCCATGCCGCTGCCCAGCACCAGACCGCCGGCGCCGCCCTCAAGCTCGGCCAGGGCATCGCCGAGCAGGTCACGGGTCGGGTTGCCACTGCGGGTGTAGTCGTATTCGCGCTTGCTGCCGAAGCCGGCGAAACTGAAATTGCTGGAGAGCACGATCGGCGGCACCACGGCACCGTGGGCGCGGTCGGAGTCGATGCCGGCGCGCACCGCGACGGTGCCCGGACGCCGGCTGCAGGTGATGGTCTCGCTCATGCGCGGGGACTCCGGGTGAGCGCACCGGCAAGGATCGCGGCGATCTGGGCTTCCTCCTTGAGAAAGGCGTCATGGCCGAAGACCGAGTGGATGCGATGCAGCCGGGCCGGACCGCGCAGGCGCTCGGTCAGGGCCAGCAGGTCGGCCTCGGGCACGATCTGGTCCTCGACCACTGCCACGATTTCGGTCGGCACACGAATGTCCTCGGGCACCACGGTCTGCAGGTCGATGGATTCGGACAGGCGCAGGTAGGCGGTCGGCGAGAAGCGCGCCACGAACTTCGGTCCGATCGCGTCGAAGTAATCCTCGACTGCGAAGCGCGAACCGTCGGCATCGACTTGCGGCGCACCGCCGAAGCGCTGCTCGAACTCGACATCGCTGCGGTAACCGATGACCGCGAGCGAGCGCGCCAGGGCCAGGGCCTCGCGGATGCCGCCCTCGCTGCGTCCGAGCGCGACGATGCGACGCTGGATCACGCGCAGCGCGGTGACCTGCGGATGCGAGCGGTGCGCGCCACTGATCAGCACGAGGCGACCAAGGCGCTGGCCATGGCGTGCCGCGAACTGCAACCCGACCATCGCGCCATAGGAGGCGCCGACATAGGCCGCGACATGCGTGATGCGAAGATGATCGAGCACGGCGGCGATTGCGTCGGCCTGGTCGGATGGATCGATGCAGGCATCGATGCTGCCATCGCCACCCAGCCAGTCGATCGCGAGCACGCGATGGCGATCGGTGTCGAGGGCACGGCCGGGGCCGCACTGCGCCTGCCACCAGCCCGGTTCGCCGAAGGCGCTGTTCGAAGCGACATGGCGATGGGCGGAAATGCCGCCCTGCACCAACAGCAACGGTGCGCCGATGACGCCTTGCCATTCCCAGGCGATGCGTACCCGCCGGATGCCGGCGTGACGCATCGCCATCGTCACATCCAGCACGCCGCGCTCGGCCGCGAGCGTGGTGGAGGGCAGGAAGTCGACCCCGGCATCGGCGTGGCCGATGACATCGAGGGCGGATGACGTGGCGTGGATCAAACTCATCGTCGTGCTCCGGTTGTGGACCAGGCCCATCGAGACCTGCGGTCGGAGGACGATGTCGCATCACGAAGGCGCCGGTGGCGAGTGATGCGACCCATCTTCCGGTGGACACTGCAAGTCCGCCGCAGGATTTGGCACCGAACGGAATCGAACTCCGTGGGTTGCCCCGGCTTCAAAGGGCCTGTCCCTCTGCCGGTCTTGATGGGATTTGCGGCGCATTGTGCAGAGGCGATCGAGCCTTGTCAATCGCTTCATACGGATGGAGAGATGATATTTTTGCATGAGCCGCAACATGAATGCCGGCCGCGTCTGCCGGGCCTGCGTGGCCGGATCGAGCCCGTGTCGCGGTGCGCTGGCGGTTACACTGTTGCCTGCGGAGTCGGCCAGACAGTCGCGCTGCACCTTGGTGCAGCGAGGAAAGTCCGGGCTCCACAGGGCAGGATGCCAGGTAACGCCTGGGCGGCGCGAGCCGACGGAAAGTGCAACAGAGAGCAGACCGCCGAACGCTTCCGGCACCGCGGCAACGTGGTGTCGGGAGGCGTGGCAAGGGTGAAACGGTGCGGCAAGAGCGCACCGCGAGTCCGGCAACGGACCGGCACGGCAAACCCCATCCGGAGCAAGGCCAAATAGGGACGCCATGACACGGCCCGTGTCGCGTCCGGGTAGGCTGCTTGAGCGTCGCGGTGACGCGGCGCCTAGAGGAATGACTGTCCACGACAGAACCCGGCTTATCGGCCGGCTCCGCACTTCCTGCGCCGTTCCGGTTCGCGCAATCCTCGCGCCGACCGCATCCCGTCATGCGCGTCGGTGGTGTGCGGCATGGCGCAATCCTATTCTCATGTGTTTTCTCATGTTTGCACGCCAAGTGCATGTATTTCTGATTGTTTCCATCCAGGCGGGTGTGTCGGCGAAAAACCCGAAGCCGGCCAATCGCTTGCAGCAAATACATGCGCCGAATTCTTCGGTTGACACGGGGTACGCGGGTGCTAATGTGGCGACATGTAGAAAAATCTGGGTTTCTGTGGATTTTTGTGGAATACGGACCGGGCGCACATGTTCCAGGGCGAGACCTCAATCACGATCGACGACAAGGGCAGGCTGGCGATCCCGACCGCCTACCGCGAGCTCGTCGCGCGCGACTGCGGCAATCGCCTGGTGGTGACCTACAACCCGTACCAGCGTGGCTGCCTGTGGCTGTACCCGCATGCCGAGTGGGAAAAGGTGCGTGATCGAGTCAGTCCGCTGCCGGTCGCGGTCGCCGGCCACCGTTTGCTGCAGATGAAACTGATCGGTGCCGCGACCTTCGTCGAGCCCGATGGCGCCGGCCGCATTCTGCTGCCGGGCAGTCATCGTGCCGCCACCGCGATCGAGCGCAAGGCCGTGCTCATGGGCATGGGCAACAAGTTCGAGCTGTGGAGCGAGCAGGCCCACCTCGAACAGATCCAGAAGACCATCGCGGAGGAGGACGTCAGCCCGGCGATGCTGGAAATGGTGCTGTAGACGATGGCGACGGGCGCGGCAGTCGAACCCGTCGGCCACGTTCCGGTGCTGTATGGCGAAACGCTCGAAGCGCTCGCACTGCAGCCGGGCGCGAGTTGTCTCGATGGGACGTTCGGGCGTGGTGGACACGCGCGGGGGATTTTGGAGCGGTTGGGGCAGGATGGGCGTTTGCTGGTGATGGACAAGGATCCCGAGGCGATTGCGGTGGCCGCGAAACTCGCGGCGGGCGATGCGCGCGTGGCGGTGCGCCACGCCAGCTTCGCGCGCATGGCCGAATGGAACGAAGCCGGCCAGGGCCTGGATGGCGTGCTGCTCGACCTCGGCGTGTCCTCGCCGCAACTGGACCGGGCCGAACGCGGCTTCAGCTTCCAGCACGATGGCCCGCTCGACATGCGCATGGATCCTGCCAGCGGCGAGAGTGCGGCGCAGTTCCTCGCCCGTGCCGATGCCGAGGAGATCGCCGATGTGCTGTGGCGTCATGGCGAGGAGCGCATGAGCCGCCGCATCGCACGCGCGATCGTGGCGCGGCGTGCGCAGGCACCGCTGAGCCGCACCGGAGAACTCGCCGACCTGGTCGCCGCCACGATCGGACGACGCGAGCCGGGCAAGCATCCGGCCACGCGCACCTTTCAGGCCTTGCGCATCCACGTCAATCGCGAGCTCGACGATCTCGGTGCCGGCCTCGATGCCGCGCTGAGCTGTCTGCGCCCGGGCGGGCGCCTGGCGGTGATCAGCTTCCACTCGCTCGAAGACCGCATCGTCAAGCAGTTCATCGCCACGCATGCGCGCGCGCCGGCCGGCAACCGGCGCCTGCCGCAGATGTCCGGTTTCGTGCTGCGCCTGCGTGCGGTGGGCGGTGCGATCCAGCCTTCGCCGCGCGAGCTGGCGACCAATCCGCGCGCCCGCAGTGCGGTGCTGCGCGTGGCGGAGAAGCTGGCATGAGCGCGCGCTGGCTGGTGTTGTCGTTGCTGACCCTGGTCGCTGTGGCGAGCGCCATCGCCGTGGTCAACAGCCGGCACCAGCATCGGGTCGCGTTCGCCCGCCTGTCGACGCTCGAACACGCCCGCGACGAGCTGAACATCGAGTTCGATCGCCTGCAGATCGAGGTCGCGACGCTGGCCGATAACAATCGGGTCGAGCAGCAGGCGGCCGGCAAGCTCGGCATGCGCTTTCCCGAAGGTGCCGATGTGATCGTGGTGACGCCATGAAGCGCGGGCGCGAACGTCAGTCCGGCAACCAGCGCCGTCCCGGCCCGCGTCCGGTGGACATCGGCTTGCGCGTGCGGGTCGTGGCCGGGGTGTTGGGTCTGGCCTGCGTCGCCCTGCTCGCACGCGCCGCCGACATGCAGTTGTGGCACAACGACCGCTATCTGAAGGAAGGCGATGCGCGCTTCCTGCGCGACATTCCGATCGCCGCCTCGCGCGGCATGATCACCGACCGCAATGGCGAGCCGCTGGCGGTGTCGAGTCCGGTCGATTCGATCTGGGTCAGCCCGAAGACGCTGCTGGCCCATGTCCGTCAGCATGACGCCGAGCGTGCCGCGCGCGACGCCGGAACGTCGGACGACGTGTCGGCTGACGAGGCGGCCGAGACGTGGCGGCACGAAGACTGCATCGCCGATCTAGCTGCCGCGCTGGGCGTGCCGGCGGCGCAATTGCGCGAGAGGCTGGAGGCGCGCGCGGAAAAGGACTTCATCTGGCTGCGTCGTCAGGTCGATCCGGATCAGGCCGAGGCGATCCTCGGGCTGGAACTTCCGGGCGTCGCCTCGCGCCGCGAATACCGCAGGTTCTATCCGTTCGGCGAAGCCGCCGCGCACATCATCGGGTTCACCGATGTCGATGATCGCGGCCAGGAAGGGCTGGAGCTGGCCTACAACGACTGGCTGACCGGCACGCCTGGGGTCAAGCGCGTGATCCGCGACGGCAATGGCCGACAGATCGCCAGCGTCGACCTGATCCGCGCGGCCGTGCCCGGACATGACCTGAAGCTCTCGCTCGATCGCCGCCTGCAACACCTTGCCTCGCGCGAACTCAAGCGTGCCCTCGTCGACAACAAGGCCGAGGCCGGTTCGGTGGTGGTCATGGACGTGGCCAGCGGCGAGATCCTGGCGATGGTCAGCCTGCCCGGCTACAACCCCAACGCACCGGCCGAGTCGAGTGCCGCGATGCGACGCAACCGCGCCGTCACCGACGTGTTCGAGCCGGGTTCGACCTTCAAGGCCTTCACCGTCGCGGCCGCGCTGGAACTGGGCAAGGTCACGCCGCAGACCCCCATCGAGACCTGGCCGGGCACGATGCAGGTTGCCGGTCACACGGTCCGCGACGTGCGCAACTTCGGCACCCTGACCACCACCAGCCTGCTGACCAAGTCGAGCAATGTCGCTGCGGCCAAGCTCGCGCTCGACATGCCGGCCGAGCACATGTATCACCTCTTGCGCCGCTTCGGCTTCGGCGTCGCGACCGGCATCGGTTTCCCGGGTGAACAGTCGGGCGTCGTGCCCGAGCCACGCCAGTGGGGCACCCTGGTCAAGGCCACCATCGCGTTTGGCTACGGGGTTTCGGTGACGCCGTTGCAACTGGCGCGCGCCTATGCCGCGATCGGCAATGGCGGACGTCTGGTCGAGCCGAGCTTCATCAAGGATCCGCCGGTACACGCCGAGGAGGTCATCGATCCGGCGATCGCGCGGCAACTGCTCGACATGCTGATCACCGTCACCGGGCCCGAAGGCACTGCACGCCGCGCCGCGATCGACGGCTATCGCGTCGCCGGCAAGAGCGGCACCTCGCGCAAGGCCATCAGTGGTGGCTACGATCGGCGCTACGTCAGTCTGTTTGCCGGCCTCGTGCCAGCGACTCGGCCGCGCTTCGCGGTCGTGGTGATGATCGATGATCCGCATGGCACCGATGCCGCCGGCAACCTCGTCTACTACGGCGGTGCGGTCGCGGCGCCGGTGTTCCACGGCGTGATGGAAGGCGCGCTGCGCCTGATGGACGTGCCGCCGGACGACTTCGAGCGACTCTACTTCGCGGCCACGCCGGTGGCGCCGAAACCACTGCCCGGCGCGTTGCCGACGGAAGCCGAGTCGGTGCCGGACTGGTTCGGAGCCACGCCATGAGCATGCGCCTGGACCACGTGCTCGACGGCATCGCACCTGCACCTGCGGAAAACATCGCCGGCCTGAGCCTCGACAGTCGTCGGGTCGGTCCCGGCGACGCCTTCGTCGCCCTCTCCGGGCACAGCGTTCACGGCCTGGCCTTTGCCGCCGATGCGCTGCGCCAGGGCGCCAGCCGGATTCTGTTTGAACCGCCACCGCCGCAGGACATGGAAGTCCCGGCGGCGGCGCTTGCCGTGCCGCGATTGCGTGCCCGGCTCGGCGAGATCGCCGACCGCTTCCACGGCGAGCCCTCGCGCGCACTGCGCGTGGTTGGCGTCACCGGCACCAATGGCAAGACCTCGACCGTGCAGTTGCTGGTCCAGGCGCTGGTGCTGGCGGGCCGGAGCTCCGGCAGCATCGGCACCCTCGGCGTCGGCTTGCACGGCGCCCTGCACGCCGGCGAGCGCACCACGCCTGATGTGATCGCGGTGCATGCCGCACTCGCCGCGATGCGTGACGCCGGCGCACAGGACGTGGCGATGGAGGTGTCATCGCACGCCCTCGACCAGGGCCGTGTCGATGCGGTGCGCTTCCAGGTCGCGGTGTTCACCAACCTCACCCGCGACCATCTTGACTATCACCCCGACATGGACGCCTACGGCGCCGCCAAGGCGCGCCTGTTCGCCTGGCCCGGGCTGGCCACGGCGGTGATCAACCTCGATGACCCGTTCGGCGCGGATCTGGCGGCACGGCTGCCGGCCGGTGTCGAGTTGATCGGCTGCAGCCGTCGCGGCGCAGCGATGGCGCGGCTGCGCGCCGAGGCGCTTGCGCTCGATGCCGCCGGCATCGGTTTCGAGCTGGTCGATGGCGACGCGCGCGCGCGGGTGCAGTCGTGCCTGCTCGGGCATTTCAACGTCGACAATCTTCTCGCCGTGGCGGGTGTGCTGCGTGCCTTCGACTGGCCGTTGCAGCGCATCGCCGAGGTGTTGGGACGGCTCGAACCGGTATCGGGACGCATGGGCCGTTTCGGCGGCACGGACGCCGCACCGCTGGTGGTGGTCGATTACGCCCACACCCCCGATGCGCTGGAGCAGGCCCTGCGCAGCCTGCGCCGGCATACCGCCGGGCGCCTGATCTGCGTGTTCGGCTGCGGCGGCGAACGCGACCGTGGCAAGCGTCCGCAGATGGCGGCGATCGCCGAGGAGCTCGCCGATGCCGTCGTCGTCACCGACGACAATCCCCGTGGCGAGGATGGTGATGCGATTGTTGCCGGGATCCTCGCGGGTTTCGTGCGCCACACCGCGGTATCGGTCGAGCGTGACCGCGCCCGTGCGATCGCGCAGGCAATCGGCGCAGCCCGGCCGGGCGACACCGTGCTGGTCGCGGGCAAGGGGCACGAGCCCTACCAGGAAGTCGCCGGAGTCCGGCATCCCTTCGATGATCGCGACGTGGTGCGGCAGGTGCTGGGAGGGCGGGCATGAGGCTGCTGTCACTGTCACAGCTTGCGACCTGGTGCTCTGCCCGTCTCGAAGGCGATGATCGCATCGTGCATGCGATCGGCACCGACACCCGCACGCTGGCGCCGGGCAGCCTGTACGTCGCGCTGCGCGGCGAGCGTTTCGATGGTCACGATTTCTGCGCCGCGGCCGCGGCTGCCGGTGCGCTCGCACTGCTGGTCGAGCGGCCGGTTGACAGCAAGCTGCCACAATTGGTCTGCGCCGACACGCAGCGTGCGCTCGCCGCCATCGCCCGTGCCCTCGCGGCCAGTCGCGAGACCTGCATCATCGGCATCACCGGCAGCAACGGCAAGACCACCACGCGCACCCTGACGCTCGGCATCCTGCAGCAGATCGATGCCGGTGCCTGGTCCAACCCCGGCAACCGCAACAACGAGATCGGCCTGCCACTGGCGGTGATCGAACAGCCCGAGACGGCGTGCTTCGGCGTCTACGAGATGGGTGCGGGTGCGCCCGGCGACATCGCCTATCTCGCCGACATCGTGCGCCCGCGCATTGCCACCGTCACCAACATCGCACCGGCGCACCTGGAGCGCATGGGCAGTCTGCTCGGCATTGCCGACACCAAGGCCGCGATCTACGACGCGCTGCCGCCCGACGGCACTGCGGTGATCAACGCCGACGACGCCTTCGCACCGTATTTCGTCGAGCGCGCCGGTGGCCGGCGCATCCTGCGTCACGGCCTCGATGCCAGTGCCGAGGTGTGGGCCGAGGCCATCGTCGAGGATGATGTCGGCAGCCGTTTCCGCTTGCAGAGTCCGTGGGGCGCGATCGCGGTCGAACTGGCCTTGCCCGGCCGGCACCAGATCGCCAACGCACTTGCGGCGGCAAGCCTGGCATTGGCGGCGGGCGCGTCGCTGGAAGCGGTTGCGCATGGCCTTGCCCGCGCCGAAGCGGTTGCCGGGCGCCAGCAGGTACTCGAATTGAGTGGCGGTTCGCGCCTGATCGATGACAGTTACAACGCCAATCCCGGCTCGTTCGCGGTGGCCATCGCCACCCTGGTGACGATGGCGAAGCGCCGGGGTCTGCGGCCGTGGCTGGTGCTGGGCGACATGCGCGAGCTGGGTCCCGGTGCTGCCGTGCTGCATGCCGATGTCGGCCGGGCCGCGCGCGAGGCGGGTGTTGTCGCGTTGTTGGCGACCGGTGCGATGAGTCGTCATGCGGCGATCGCGTTCGGGCCGGGGGGCGAGCATTTTCCCGATCAGGAGGCACTGGTGGCACGCCTGCGCCGGCGTGACCCGGAGCCGGTCCTGATGCTGGTCAAGGGTTCGCGCGGCAGCCGCATGGACACGGTGGTCGCGGCGCTGCTCGACGGCGACAGGCGGGAGAACGGTCATGCTGCTTGAACTGGCCCGCTGGCTGCAGGGCAAGGAAGGCTTCTTCGCCCTGTTCAACTACCTCACCCTGCGCGCCATCCTCGCGACCCTGACCGCGCTGGCGCTGGCGCTCTGGCTCGGGCCGACGACGATCCGTCGGCTCGCGTTGCTCAAAGGCCAGCCGATCCGTGACGATGGCCCGCAGAGTCACCTCAGCAAGGCCGGAACCCCGACCATGGGCGGTGCGTTGATCCTGCTGTCGGTGTCGGTCTCGGTCCTGCTCTGGGCCAATCTGCGCAACCGTTACGTCTGGATCGTGCTGGCCGTGCTGCTCGGCTTCGGCCTGATCGGCTGGCTCGATGACTGGATCAAGGTCGCCCGGCGCGACCCCAAGGGCCTGCGTTCGCGCACCAAGTACCTGATGCAGTCGATCTTCGGCCTGGCCGCCGGCGTTGCCCTGTTCCTGACGGCCGACGCGGCATCCAACACCACGTTTTACCTGCCCCTGCTCAAGCACGCGACACTGCCGCTGGGCGCCGGGCTCATCGTGGTCGCCTACTTCTGGATCGTGGGCTTTTCCAATGCGGTCAACCTGACCGATGGCCTCGATGGCCTGGCGATCATGCCGAGCGTGCTGGTTGCCGGCGGCCTCGGCGTGTTCGCCTACGTCTCGGGCCATGCACAGTTCTCCAGCTACCTGCAGATCCCGGCCGTGCCCGGTGCCGGCGAGCTGGCCATCGTCTGTGCCGCGATCGGCGGCGCGGGCCTGGGCTTTCTCTGGTTCAACACCTATCCCGCACAGGTGTTCATGGGCGATATCGGTGCGCTCGCGCTCGGTGCCGCGCTCGGCACGATTGCGGTGATCGTGCGCCAGGAACTGGTGCTGGTGGTGATGGGTGGCATCTTCGTGCTCGAAACCCTGTCGGTGATGGCCCAGGTCGCGAGCTTCAAGCTCACCGGACGACGCATCTTCCGCATGGCGCCGATCCACCATCACTTCGAACTCAAGGGCTGGCCGGAGCCGCGCGTCATCGTGCGCTTCTGGATCATCAGCTTCGTGCTGGTGCTGGCCGGCCTCGCCACATTGAAGGTGCGCTGATGATTGCCGAGCGTTTCAAGCAGGCGTTCCGGCTCGGCGAGATCGAAGGCCGCTTCGACCCCGTCCTGCTCGGAACCTTCCTCGCCCTTGCCGGGATCGGGGTGGTGATGGTGGCCTCCAGTTCGGTCGGGGTGGCCGAACGCCTGCACGTGGGCACCTTCCATTTCCTCCTGCGTCATGCGCTGTACCTCGGCGCTGGCCTGGTTCTGGCAGTCGCGATCAGCCGTACCGAGCTGCGCCTGATCGAGCGTCACGGCCTGAGCCTGCTGTTGGTATCGATGCTGCTGCTGGTGATGGTGCTGTTGCCGGGGATCGGGGCCGAGGTCAACGGTTCGCGGCGCTGGCTCAACCTGGGCCTGGCGCGCTTCCAGGTGGTCGAGGCGGTCAAGCTGCTCCTGATCGTCTGGCTGGCGAGCTACCTCGTGCGCCATCGCGATCAGGTACAGAACACCTGGTGGGGGCTGATCAAACCGATCGGCATCGCCGGGGCCATGGTCATGCTCCTGTTGCTTCAACCCGATTTCGGTTCGGCCATGCTGATCTGCGCCATCGTCGGCGGCATGGTGTTCCTCGGTGGGGTGCGGATCCGCAACCTGATTGCGCCGGCTCTCGTGGTGTTGCCGCTGATGGGCCTGGTCGCGATGTCCGAACCGTACCGGGTACGCCGGTTGACCTCGTTCCTCGATCCCTGGGCCGATCCCTACGGCAACGGCTTCCAGTTGACCCAGGCGCTGATCGCGATCGGGCGGGGCGAGTGGTTCGGAGTCGGGCTGGGTTCGAGCATCCAGAAACTCTCGTTCCTGCCCGAGGCGCATACCGACTTCATCTTCTCCGTGATCGCCGAGGAAACCGGCTTCGTCGGCGTCGCCCTGGTGCTGGGGATGTACACCCTGCTGGTCGGACGCGGGTTTGCGCTCGGCCTGGACGCGATGCGGCTCAAGCGTCCGTTCGCCGGCTACTGCGCGTTCGGTGTCTCGCTCTGGATCGGCCTGCAGGCCTGTGTCTCGATCGGCGTCAACCTTGGCCGGCTGCCGACCAAGGGTTTGACCTTGCCGCTCATTTCTTTCGGAGGTTCGAGCGTGCTGATGACCTGCGTCGCGATCGGCCTGCTGTTGCGCGTGGGTTACGAGGTCGATCGCACTCGCCGCCAGATCGCTCGCATCCGCGAGGGCGCGGCCGAAGTCGCGCCGCCTGCGGAGGGTGCGATCCCGGGCGTTCCCCCAGATCCGTCGCCCGCACCCGTAGTGGTGCCGGCCGGCGTGCGTCCGCGTCCTCCGCTCGCGCCGCTGCCCTTGCCGACCGGCGTGGTGCCGGTGCGCGGGCGGATCGAGCCAAGCCTGGGGACGATCGGATGAGCGCGCCGGTGGCGATCCTCGCCGGCGGCACCGGCGGACACATCTTTCCCGGTCTTGCCGTGGCAAGCGAGCTGCGCGCGCGCGGTGTGCCGGTGCTCTGGATCGGTGCGCGCGGACGGATGGAGTCGCGGCTCGTGCCCGAACACGGCATTGCACTCGAAACCGTCGACATCGGCGCCTTGCGTGGCAAGGGTCTGGCCACCGTGCTGGCCGCGCCGCTGCGCCTGGTGCGGGCGGTGTGGCAGGCCGTCGCGATCCTGCGTCGCGCCCGGCCGCGTGCGGTGATCAGTTTCGGCGGCTTTGCCGCGGGCCCGGCCGGGTTGGCGGCCTGGCTGCTGCGCATGCCGCTGCTGGTACACGAGCAGAACAGCCGTCCCGGACTCACCAATCGCGCTCTCGCGCGGCTTGCCCGGCGTGTTCTGCTCGGATTTCCGGAGGCATTTTCCGATCATCCGCGTGTCCGTTTCGTGGGCAATCCGGTGCGCGCCGGGATTGCCGCGTTGCCGGCGCCCGAGCTGCGTCTGCAGGGGCGCGAGGGCGCGCTGCGTCTGCTCGTGCTGGGTGGCAGCCAGGGTGCGCGCGCACTCAACCGCGCCGTGCCGCAGGCGCTTGCACTGGCACGGCCGGCGACGGGTGAGATCGATGTGCTGCACCAATGCGGCGCCGCCCAGGTCGGGGAGGCGACGACGGCGTATGCCGATGTCGGGGTCGCGGCACGGGTCGTGCCCTTCATCGAGGACATGGCGCAGGCCTACGCCTGGACCGACCTCGTGATCGCCCGCGCCGGCGCGCTGACCATTGCCGAGTTGTGCGCAGCGGGTGTGGCGAGCGTGCTCGTGCCGTTGCCGACTGCCGCCGACGACCACCAGACCGGCAACGCCGAACATCTGGTACGCCACGGTGCCGCCGAGCGCGTGGCCGAGGGTGAGGATCTGGCGCCACGGCTTGCCGCGGTCCTGCGCACGCTCGCCGCCGACCCGGACCTGCGCCTGGCATGGGCTTGCGCCGCGCGCCAGCTCGCGCGCCCCGGCGCGACCCGCGATGTTGCCGACGCCCTGCTGGCGGAGGCTGCGGCATGAACCAGCTCTATCAGGATGCGGATTTCGTCAGTGCCTTCCGGCGCATCCACTTCGTCGGCATCGGCGGAGTCGGCATGAGCGGCATCGCCGAGGTGCTGTGCACCCTGGGCTACAGCGTCAGTGGCTCGGACATCGCGCCCTCGCGTGCGACCACGCGCCTGATCAAGGCCGGCGCACGAGTGGAATTCGGCCATGCCGCCGAACATGTGACCGGGGCCGACGTCGTGGTGGTGTCGAGCGCCATCCATGGCGGCAATCCCGAAGTCGATGCCGCGCGCAGCCAGCGCATCCCGATCGTGCCGCGGGCCGAGATGCTGGCCGAGTTGATGCGCTTCCGCCGTGGCATCGCGGTCGCCGGCACCCACGGCAAGACCACCACCACCAGCCTCGTCGCCAGCGTGCTGAGCGAGGGTGGACTGGATCCGACCTTCGTCATCGGCGGCCAGCTCCTGTCGGCCGGTGCCAATGCACGCCTGGGTAGCGGCGACTGGCTGGTGGCCGAGGCCGACGAGAGCGATGGCTCCTTCCTGCGCCTGACACCCCTGGTCGCGGTGGTCACCAACATCGATGCCGATCATCTGGAGAACTACGGTGGCGACTTCGCCCGGATGCAGGCGGCATTTGCCGAGTTCCTGCACCGCCTGCCGTTCTATGGCCTTGCGATCCTCTGCCTCGACGATGCCAACGTGCGCGCGCTGGCACCGGATGTGCGGCGTCACGTCCTGACCTATGGTCTGGCCGACGATGCCGAGGTTCGCGCCCTGAGCATTGCGCAACACGGTGCGCGGACCCGCTTCGACCTGCATCTGCCTGACACGCCGCCGTGCGCGGTGGTGCTGAACCTGCCCGGGCGGCACAACGTCCAGAACGCGCTGGCGGCGGCCGCGGTTGGCTGGCAGCTTGGCGTTGCGCCCGAGGCAATCGTGCGTGCGCTGGAAACCTTCCAGGGCATCGGCCGGCGTTTCAACCGGCTCGGCCGATTGCGCCTTGTCGGCGGTGCGGGCGTCGATGTCGTGGATGACTACGGCCATCACCCGCGCGAACTGGCGGCGGTGTTTGCCGCGGCGCGGGCCGGCTGGCCGACACAGCGTCTGGTCGTGGCCTTCCAGCCGCATCGCTACAGCCGCACCCGCGACCTGCTCGACGATTTCGCCGCGGTGCTGTCGGAGGTCGATGTCCTGCTCCTGACCGAGGTCTATCCGGCCGGCGAAGCGCCGATTCCGGGCGCCGACGCACGTGCCCTCGCGCGTGCCATCCGGGCGCGCGGGCGGCTCGATCCGGTGCTGGTCGGACGCGCTGCGGAATTGCCGGCAGCGCTTGAAGACGTGGCGCGCGAGGATGATCTTGTGATCTTTGCCGGTGCCGGTGACATCGGTCACGCCGCCCAGGACATTGCCGCGCGCATTGCCGCGCAGGCTCAATCCAAGGAGGCATCGGCATGACGCTCGCACCCCTTCGCCACACCGATCCGGCCGCGTTCGGCCGCGTCGCCGTGCTGCTCGGCGGCACCTCCTCGGAGCGTGAGGTCTCGCTCAACTCCGGCCGCAACGTGCTTGAAGCGCTGCAGGCCCAGGGCGTTGCGGCGTTCGCGCTGGACGGCATCCAGGCCTTGACCGAGGCGCTCGCGCAGCGTCGGGTCGAGCGTGTCTTCAACATCCTGCACGGCAGCGTCGGCGGTGGCGAGGACGGCGTGGTGCAGGGCCTGCTCGATGCCTATCGCGTGCCGTACACCGGCTCGGGCGTGCTCGGCTCTGCGCTGTCGATGGACAAGGTGCGCAGCAAGCAGGTCTGGCTGACGCTCGGCCTGCCGACGCCGCGCCACATGCGCATTCCGCGCGGCGGCGATGTCCATGCGGCGGCGTGCGCCTTGGGTTTTCCGGTGATCCTCAAGCCCAGTTGCGAGGGCTCCAGCGTCGGCGTGACGCGGGTGTTCGACGAATCCGGGCTGGATGCCGCGGCGGCGCTGGCCTCGCGCTACCCGGGCGAGCTGTTGATGGAGGAACTGGTCCAGGGACAGGCGAATGGTGCCGGCGAGTACACCGTCGCGATCCTCGCCGGCGTCGCACTGCCGAGCATCCGCATCGTCCCGGCCGGCGAGTATTACGACTACCACGCCAAATACATCGCCGAGGACACCCGCTACCTGTGCCCGGGACTCGATGGTGCGGCCGAGACCGAGCTCGGGGCACTGGCCTTGAGCGCTTTCGAGGCGCTGGGGTGCCATGGCTGGGGGCGGGTCGATGTGATGCGCGATGACGCCGGCCACAACTTCCTGCTGGAGGTGAACACGGCCCCCGGCATGACCAGTCACTCGCTCGTGCCGAAGGCGGCGCGGCAACACGGGATCGGTTTCGAGGAACTGTGCTGGCGCATCCTCGAAACCAGTTTCGTGGCGGAGTGTGGCTGATGGCGACGCTGATTCGCATCCTCGCCTGGCTGCTGGCCCTGGTCGTGGTGGCGCTGCCGCTGGCGGCGGTGCTGAACGGCTGGATGACGCCCGGGCGCTGGCCGATCCGGCAGTTGCAGGTGACCGCCGAGTATCGTCACGTCGACGAGGCGCAGATTCGCGCGGTGGTCGTGGCGCACACCGGGCAGGGCTATTTCGACACCGACCCGGGCGAGGTCAGGGCGGCACTCGCGGCGCTGCCGTGGGTCGATGCGGTCGAGGTGCGCAAGCGCTGGCCCGACCGGCTCGAAGTCCGCCTGTCCGAACACCATGCGCAGGCGCGCTGGGGTGACGATCGACTGTTGTCCGACCGCGGCGTGCTGTTTGCCGTGCCCGATGCTGCCGCAATGCAGGATTTGCCGCGGCTTGCCGGCCCCGACGATCGCAGCATGGAGGTCGTCGAATTCCACGAAAAGGCCGGGCGCCTGCTGCGGGCCGGTGGCCTTGACGTGGTTGGCGCGCGGCTTTCCCCGCGCGGCAGCTGGAGTCTGCAACTGGCCGGTGGCGCCAGTGTCGTGATCGGGCGCGAGGCCGAACCGGAGCTGCGCCTCGAACGTCTCGTGCGCGTGTTGCCGCAAGTACTGGGCGATGGCTCGCGTCGCCTTGCCCGCATCGACCTGCGCTACACCAATGGTTTTGCGGTGCGCTGGGACGACACGCGGGGCGTGGAAGGCGGCAGGCCCGGCGCTGGCCGTGCACCCGGTGCAGCTGTTGCCGCGCCACGCCTGGGCCAGGTTTCGCCCCGAATCGCGCCCTCGACTGCCGTGGCGCTGCCCAATTCCCGATCACCCATCCGTCAATCCGGTCTTCGCACATGAATCGCAAAGGCGACAAATCCCTGATCGTCGGCCTCGACATCGGCACCTCGCGGGTCAAGGCCCTGGTCGGCGAGTTCGCGCCCGGTGGTCCGGTCGAGGTCATCGGCATCGGCAGCCATGTTTCCAATGGTCTCAAGCGTGGCGTCGTGGTCGACATCGAGTCCACCATCAATGCGATCCAGCGCGCGGTCGAGGAGGCCGAGTCGATCGCCGCCTGCGAGATCCGCAGCGTGTACGCTTCGATTTCCGGCGGCCACACCCACTGCCGCAACTCGCCAGGCATCGTTCCGATCCGCGATGGCGAGGTGACCTACGCCGACATGGATCGCGTGCTGGAAGCGGCCAAGGCGGTTGCGGTGCCGTCGGACCAGCGCATCATCCATGCGATCGCGCAGGAGTACAGCGTCGACAATTCGCAGGAAGGCATCCGCCATCCGGTCGGCATGTCCGGGGTGCGACTGGAAGTGCGCGCCCACCTCGTGCTTTGTGCACTCTCGGCCGCGCAGAACATCGGCAAGTGCGTCAACCGTTGCGGCCTGCAGGTGGACGAGCTGGTGCTCGGCTCGCTCGCCTCCAGCCAATCGGTCCTGACCGAGGACGAGAAGGACCTCGGCGTGGCGTTGGTCGACATCGGTGCCGGCACCACCGACATCGCGGTCTTCACCCAGGGCGCGATCCGCCATACCGCCTCGCTGCCGATCGCCGGCGATCAGGTGACCGGTGACATCGCCCACATGCTGCGCACACCGACGCCGCACGCCGAGGAAATCAAGGTGCGCTATGCCTGCGCGCTGGCGCAACTGGCGACCGCCGAGGAGAGCATCCAGGTCGCCAGCGTCGGCGATCGGCCGCCGCGTCGCCTCGCACGCCAGTCGCTGGCCGAGGCGGTGCAGAGCCGCTACGAGGAAATCTTCGAGATGGTGCAGGCCGAACTCGAGCGCGCCGGCTACATGCCGATGGTGCGTGCCGGTCTGGTCCTGACCGGCGGTGCGGCACGGATGGAAGGTGTCACCGAGCTGGCCGAGGAGATGCTGCACATGCCGGTGCGCATCGGCATCCCGCAACACGTCGCGGGCCTGCCCGACGTGCTCGCCAATCCCGAGTACGCCACCGGTGCCGGACTGCTGCTGTGGGGCAGCCGGCTCGAACAGCAGCGCCGGCCCTTGCGCGTGGCCGGGCCGGTCGGCGGCTTCTGGGCGCGGGTGCGCAATTGGTATCGGGGCGAATTTTGAGTTGACGGAGCCGGGAGGTTCCGGGGTTCGTGGGGCAAAGGGCTGTGGGTTGAAACATCAAGGGTCAAGGAGGAAACACAAGATGGCATTCGAACTGGTTGAAAACATGACGCCCAACGCGGTGATCAAGGTCGTGGGCGTGGGCGGCGGCGGTGGCAATGCGGTGGCGCACATGCTGCATTCGCAGATCGAGGGCGTGGAGTTCATCTGCGCCAATACCGATGCACAGGCGATCCAGAGCGTTGGCTCGCGCCAGATCCTGCAACTGGGCAGCAACGTCACCAAGGGTCTGGGCGCGGGTGCCAATCCCGAGGTCGGACGCCAGGCCGCGCTGGAGGATCGCGAGCGCATCGTCGAGGCCCTGCAGGGCGCCGACATGGTGTTCATCACCGCCGGCATGGGTGGCGGCACCGGCACCGGTGCGGCGCCGGTCGTGGCGCAATTGGCCAAGGAAATGGGCATCCTGACGGTCGCCATCGTCACCAAGCCGTTTCCGTTCGAGGGCCGGCGGCGCATGCAGGTCGCACTCAAGGGCATCGAGGAACTGAGCCATCATTGCGACTCGCTGATCACCATCCCGAACGAAAAGCTGATCTCGGTGCTCGGGCGTGACGCGACCATGGTGCAGGCTTTCCGCGCCGCCAACGACGTGCTCCAGGGCGCGGTCTGCGGCATCGCCGACTTGATCGTGCGTCCGGGGCTGATGAACGTCGACTTTGCCGACGTGCGCACCGTGATGAGCGAGATGGGCATGGCGATGATGGGTTCGGGCGCGGCTCGCGGCGAAGAGCGTGCGATGGAGGCGGCCGAGAAGGCGATCAGCAATCCATTGCTCGACGATGTCAATCTCGCCGGGGCCAACGGCATCCTGGTCAACATTACCGCCGGCCCGGACTTCACCATGCGCGAGTTCGACGAAGTCGGACGCACGATCGAGGAGTTCGCCTCCGAAGACGCGACCGTGGTGATCGGCACCGTGCTCGACCACGACATGCAGGATGAAGTGCGCGTCACCGTCGTTGCCACCGGCCTCAATCGCAACGCCGCACGCCAGCCGCGCAGCGAGGAACGCGAGCAGCCGGTGCTGCGCCAGCCGCGCATGCAGGTGGTGCGCAATGGCAGCACCGGCCAGGTCGAGCACTTCGAACCATTGCCGGCCGCGGTGCCTGCGGTCGCGGCGGCGCCTTCGTTGACGCCGGCCCAGGCCGTGATCAACGGCCGCAGCGGACGCCCGATGGATTACCTCGACATCCCGAGCTTCCTGCGGCGCCAGGCCGACTGAAGCAGTCCCGCCCCCGGACCCTTGCCCGGGGTTCAGGCCGGCAGGCGTCCAATGCGTGCACCGTTGCGCTCGCCCATCGAGCAGGTGCAGATCGCTCGCGTCGTGCACGGATTGCATTGCCGCAAGCGTTAAAATGTTGTGAAAATGAGACACTTTCTGTGGGGCGGACACCAATTCGGGTGTTCCCGCCCCACAACTGTGTTATTGTCCGCCGCGCTTTCCGCGCTCCCGCTTCGAGTCCGTCAGAACGATGATCAAACAACGCACTCTGAAAAACGCGATCCGCGCCACCGGCGTCGGGCTGCATTCGGGCGAGAAGGTCTACATGACCTTGCGTCCGGCCGCGGTCGACACCGGCATCGTTTTCCGGCGTACCGACCTGCCGGCTCCCAACGAGATTCGCGCCACGGCGCACAACGTCGGCGACACCATGCTCTCGTCCACGCTGGTGCAGGACGGCATTCGCGTGGCGACGGTGGAACACCTGCTCTCGGCCCTCGCCGGGCTGGGCATCGACAACATCTACATCGATCTGTCGGCACCGGAAGTGCCGATCATGGACGGTTCGGCCGGTCCTTTCGTGTTCCTGCTCCAGTCGGCGGGATTCGAAGAACAGTCCAAACCCAAGCGCTTCATCCGGGTCAAGCGCACCGTCACGGTCAAGGACGGCGACAAGTGGGCACGCTTCGAGCCCTTCGACGGCTTCAAGGTCGGATTCTCGATCGATTTCAAGCATCCGGCTTTCCCGTCCAGCCTGTCCAAGGCCGAGATCGACTTCTCGACGACGTCCTTCGTCAAGGAAGTCAGCCGCGCGCGCACCTTCGGCTTCATGAAGGACATCGAGATGCTGCGCGAGCGCAACCTGGCGCTGGGTGGTTCGATGGACAACGCCATCGTGCTCGATGACTACCGCGTGCTCAATCAGGACGGGCTGCGCTACGAGGACGAATTCGTCAAGCACAAGATCCTCGATGCGATCGGCGACCTGTACCTGCTCGGTCACAGTCTCGTGGGTGCGTTCTACGGCTACAAATCGGGGCATCAGTTGAACAATACCCTGCTGCGCACCCTGCTGGCCGATCAGAGTGCCTGGGAGGAAGTTACCTACGAGGACAACGCGGCGGCGCCGATTTCCTACGCGCACCCGGCACAGGCGACGATCTGAGGCGGGCAAGCAATACGGTCGTGCGATCCCGGTTTGACCCGGATCGCCACGGGCACCAGCCTCGCTGGTGCCGAGGAAGGTTTCACATCAGGCCATGGAGGCCAAGTGCAGCAGCCGGGACTTGAGTTCTTCGTCCCGCGTTGCAGCAGCCGCCGCCAGCAGGGTTTCGCGGGCGGCTTGGGAAAGGCGGGCAGGCGGTGTCACGTCCGGGGGGACGGGCAGCATCGGTGCCACTTTCACGACAACGCCGTCGGCAGACAGGCCGGCTGCGCGGGCCGCGTCCAGCAGGATGCTGGCGTCCAGGCGCAACCGTTCCGCCCAGATCGGCGAGTCGGCAAGAAAGACAAGCCTGCCGTCGCGCAGGTTTCCCAGTTTTACATGGGAAGCCAGCGGCTCCGGCAGGGACTGGCGCAGTCGCCGGTCGAGTGCCTGCAGTTGCAGTGCGCGCTCGATCAGGTGGCCGGAATCACTTGCCAGCGCTGCCGACAAGGCGGTGCGGCAGGGGGGTCGGGTCGGTGGCTGCATGGGCAATCGAGAACAGGCTGTACGGATGAATGTCATCATCGTATCGAAGTTTCTGCGGACCCCGAAGAAACTTTCCCTGCGCGACCCGCGTACCGCCGCGGCGTTCGTTGCGATCATCGCCCTGCTGCTGGCCATCGGCAGCGTTTCCGGATATGGACTGCGCGTCCTGACCGGCGGACAGGGTGGCGCGGAGATGGCGCAGTTGCGCGTCGAGGTCGAACGCCAGCGTGGCGAATTCGCGAACGCCGAACAGGCGGCACAGCGTGAGCTCAACGCGATGTCGGTCAAGCTTGCCGAATTGCAGGCCGAGGCCACCCGCATCAATGCCCTGGGCGTGCGCCTGACCCAAATCGCCCATCTCGAAGATGGCGAGTTCAACTTCGACCAGCCGCCGGCAGTGGGTGGGCCGGGTGAGCGGCATGGCGGCGAGGAGATTGCCCCGACCGGCAGCCAGCTCGGCGATTCGATCGATGCACTGTCGCGCCAGTTGTCCATCCAGTCGCAGCAACTCGCGCTGCTCGAAAGCGTGCTGTCGGACCGCGAGCTCGACGCCAGCCTGCTGCCGACAGGCCTGCCGGTACGTTCGGGCTACGCCTCGTCGAGCTATGGCAGCCGCACCGATCCCTTTTCCGGCTTCAGCGCCTTCCACAAGGGCGTCGACTTTTCCGGTCCGCGCGGCTCCGACGTGCTGAGCGTGGCCGATGGCGTGGTGCAGTTCTCCGGCCGGATCAACGGGTACGGCAACGCGATCGAGATCGACCACGGCAACGGCTACGTCACCCGCTACGCCCACAACCAGCAGAATCTCGTCGCAGTCGGTGACCGGATCAAGGCCGGCCAGGTGGTGGCGAAGATGGGTTCGACCGGGCGCTCGACCGGCAACCACGTGCACTTCGAGGTCTGGCTGAATGGCCGGGTGGTCAACCCGAACCAGTACCTGCGCAACGCCCGCGGCTGAGCCGCGCCAGGAGCGTTGCACGGCTTGATTGGCCGACGCCTCGCCCCCACGTTAAAATCCCCGTCTTGCAAGGCCGCGGCATGCGGCCTTTCGCGTGCGCCGCGTTCAGCGCCCCCTCCGTTCCGGAAAATCCAATGCTCAACAAACTCCTGACAGGCATCTTCGGCAGTCGCAACGAGCGGCTGGTGACCCAACTGCGCAAGAAGGTGGCGCGGATCAATGCCTTCGAGGCCGACTACGAAAAGCTTGGAGACGAGGCCTTGCGCGGCAAGACCGCGGAGTTTCGCGCCCGCCTGGAGAAGGGCGAGACGCTCGACGAGCTCCTGCCGGAAGCCTTCGCCACGATGCGTGAAGCGGCGCGGCGCGTGCTCGGCATGCGCCACTACGACGTGCAGCTCATCGGCGGCATGGTGCTGCACATGGGCAAGATCGCGGAAATGCGCACCGGCGAGGGCAAGACCCTGGTCGCCACGCTTGCGGTGTACCTCAATGCACTGCCCGGCAAGGGCGTGCACGTGGTCACGGTCAACGATTACCTGGCGCGCCGTGATGCGGCCTGGATGGGACGGGTCTACAACTGGCTCGGATTGTCGGTGGGCGTGGTGTTTCCGGGCATGCCGCACGAGGACAAGAAGGCCGCCTATGGCGCCGACATCACCTACGGCACCAACAACGAATTCGGCTTCGACTACCTGCGCGACAACATGGCGCTCTCGCGCGAGGAGCGCTTCCAGCGCGAGCTTCACTACGCCATCGTCGACGAAGTCGACTCGATCCTGATCGACGAGGCGCGCACGCCGCTGATCATCTCGGGCCCGTCGGATGATTCTCCGGATCTGTACCTCAAGGTCGATCGCATCGTGCCGCGACTCAAGCGCCAGGCGGAGGAAGAGGCCGATGGCGACTACTGGGCGGACGAGAAGACCAAGCAGGTCTACCTGTCCGAAACCGGCATGGAGCATGCCGAACAGTTGCTGCGCGCCGGCGGCATCCTCGGCGAGGACGATGCGCTGTATTCGGCCAACAACCTGGCCGTGGTGCATCATCTCAATGCCGCGCTGCGTGCCCACGCGCTGTATCACCGCGACGTGGAGTACCTGGTGCGTGATGGCGAGGTGCTGATCGTCGACGAGTTCACCGGGCGCACCCTGCCGGGACGGCGCTGGTCCGATGGCTTGCATCAGGCGGTCGAGGCGAAGGAGGGCGTCAAGATCCAGCGCGAGAACCAGACCCTGGCCTCGATCACCTTCCAGAACTACTTTCGCATGTACGCCAAGCTCTCCGGCATGACCGGCACGGCGGATACCGAGGCTTACGAATTTCAGAACATCTACGGCCTCGAAGTCGTGGTTATCCCGACCCACCGTCCGATGGTGCGCAAGGACGAGCCGGACCTGGTCTTCATGAAGCGTGCGGCCAAATTCAAGGCCATCGTCGAGGACATCCTCGAACGCAATCGCGCCGGCCAGCCGATCCTCGTGGGCACGACCTCGATCGAGATTTCCGAATTGCTCTCCGGCGAGTTGCGCCGCAACGGCATCCAGCATGAGGTGCTCAACGCCAAGCAGCACGAGCGCGAGGCGCAGATCGTGGCGCAGGCCGGACGCTGCGGCGCGGTGACGATCGCGACCAACATGGCCGGCCGCGGCACCGACATCGTGCTCGGCGGTTCGCTCGATGCCGACTTCGAAGCCCTCGGGGCCGAGGCGACCGAGGCCGACAAAGCCAGCGCCAAGGCCGACTGGCAGGTGCGCCACGACGCTGCACTGGCAGCCGGCGGCCTGCACATCATCGGCACCGAGCGGCACGAGAGCCGGCGCATCGACAACCAGTTGCGCGGCCGTTCCGGGCGCCAGGGCGACCCCGGTTCCTCGCGCTTCTACCTGTCGCTGGAAGACAGCCTGATGCGCATCTTCGCCTCCGACATGGTGCAGAAGGCGATGCGTTTCCTCGGCATGAAGGATGACGACCGGATCGAGGACCGGATGGTCACCCGCCAGATCGAGAAGGCCCAGCGCAAGGTCGAGGCGCACAACTTCGACATCCGCAAGCAACTGCTCGAATACGACGACGTCGCCAACGACCAGCGCAAGGTGATCTATGCCCAGCGCGACGAGTTGCTTGCGGCCGATTCGATCCAGGATGTGATCGCCGAGGTGCGCGACGCGGTGGTGGCCGAGACCACGGCGCGTTTCGTCCCGCCCGATTCGATCGACAGTCAGTGGAACCTGCCCGGACTGGAAAGGGAGATGGTCGACGAATTCGGCATCGAGGTCGACTTGCAGCGGCTGGCACGAGAGAACGACGAGATCGGTGCCGATGGCATCGTCCGCCACGCCCAGGAAGCCTTCGAGCGCTTCCTGCGCGAAAAGGAGGCGATGGTCGGCAGCGAACTGATGCGCACCCTCGAACGCCACGTCATGCTGACCGTGCTCGACCAGACCTGGAAGGAGCATCTGGCGCGCATGGACTTCCTGCGCCAGGGCATCCACCTGCGCGGCTATGCGCAGAAGCAGCCGAAGCAGGAATACAAGCGCGAGGCCTTCGAGCTGTTCGGTCAGATGCTCGACAAGATCCGGCGCGAGGTCGTCCGGATCCTCACCCGCATCCGCATCCGCTCGGAAGAGGAAGTGGCGCAGATGGAAGAAGCCGAACGCCAGCGCAACGCGGCGCAGGCGCAGCGCATGCAGTTCCAGCATCAGGATGCGGGCGGCCTGGGTGCCGACGAGGAAGCCGCCGAGGTCGTTGCCGCCGGTCAGCAGCCGCATACCATCGTGCGCGATGCACCGAAGGTCGGACGCAACGATCCGTGCCCGTGTGGCTCGGGCAAGAAGTTCAAGCACTGCCACGGCCAACTGGCCTGAGGAGTGCGTGGCGCGGACGGGTCGGGATTCCGGCGACGGTGGACGCGCAGAAACCGGACGATGCATCGCGTTCCCGACACGATGCATCGCAGCCGATCCACGTCGTTGCAGGTGTCGTGCGCGATGCGTGCGGGCGCATCCTGTTGGCGCAGCGTGTCGGTCAACGCGACCTTGCCGGCCTGTGGGAGTTTCCCGGCGGCAAGGTTGAACCGGGCGAGAGCGCGGTCGCGGCGCTGGCGCGCGAGTTGCACGAAGAAGTCGGCATCACCATCGACACGGGTTCGGTCGAGCCGCTGATCGCGATTGCGCACCGCTCGGCGAGCGGCAAGCGCATCCATCTCGACGTGCATCAGGTTGGACGCCACGCCGGCCAGGCTTGCGGCATGGAGGCTCAGGCCATCACCTGGGTGGCGCGCGATCGCCTCGCCGGATACGCCATGCCCGGTGCCGATCTGCCGGTGGTTGCCGCACTCTGCCAGCCCGATCTGCACCTGCACCTGTCATTGGATGAGGAACGGCCACAGGCCACGCTCGGACTGCTTGATGTTGCGCTGCGCACGGGTTCTCGGCGGGTGCGTCTGGATGCCCGTGGAACCTGGCTCGCCAGCCGCATGCTGGAGCACGCGGTCACGCTCGCCGCATCCCGTGCCGCCGAATTGCAGCTGGCGCTGGGCGAGGGCCAGGACATCGATGCCGGCGTCGCGCTGGCACAGGCCTTGCGTCTTGGCGTGCATCTCGATCCGCCCCTGCTTTCGCGCATCACGCAGCGACCGCTGCCGCCGGACCTGCCTGTCACCGCGACGTGCAGGGATCTTGCCGACCTGCACCTCGCGCAACGCATCGGACTGGATTCCGTCGTGCTCGACGCCGGCCACGGCCGTGCCGAGTTGCGTCGCGATTGGCGCGAGCAGGTGGTGCTGCCGATTCATGTCGCGACCGCATCGATCGCGCCGGACATGTTTGCCGCCTTGCGTGCGCAGGGCGCACAGGGCATTGCGATGCCGTTGCCCGAGTGGATCCTGGCGCAGCCAAGCAATCCAGTCGCCTGATTCCCAAGGCATCCGGGTGGCCACCTCGCCCAGATCCTCGCACTGATGGCGGCTCAAGGGTTCCCTAACGCGGCAAGAGTTCCCTGACGGTCTCGGCCGGACGGCAGACCCGCGCACCCAGCGGGCAAGCAACGATCGGCCGGTTGAGCAGGCCGGGATGCTGTGCGATCGCGGCGAGGATCTGCTCCTGCGTCGTGGCCGCATCGTCCAGCCCGAGTTCGGCGCACAGCGGCTCCTTCTCGCGCAGGAGTGCGCGAGCGGGCTGCCCGAGTGCGTCGCGCAGACGGCGCAGTGCGGCCAGGTCCGGCGGGTTCTCGTGGTAGAGGACGATGTCTGGCTCGATCCCTGCTTCGCGCAAGGTCGCCAGTACCGTGCGCGAGGTGCTGCACCGGGGATTGTGATAGAGGGTGTAGACCATGCTTCGACTCCGCCGATGCGGTTCCGGGGCATGGCCATTGCCGGCCAGGCCCCGGGATGCAGTCATTGCTTCTGTGCGTCGATCTCGCGCTGCGCCAGCCAGCGCGCGCTCTGCAACATGCCTTCGTGACCACGGTCGGCGGTGGCGGTGACGAGGTACTTTCCTGCCACCACCAGCGAGGGCGTGCCTTCGATGCCCCAGCGCGTCACGGTCTTCTGGTTGCGCGCGATCTGGGTATTGACGGTGAAAGAGACGGCGATCTTCTTCAAGGCCTCGGCATCGACACCGAGGTCGGCGTACAGGCCGGCAATGGTGTCGAGCTTGCCGTTGCCGAGCTTGTGATCTTCGGCCAGGGCCTTGAACATGCCCTTGCTGGTCTGCTCGGTCAGGCCCATGTTCTGAGCCGCGTAGAAGGCCCGCGCCAGGGGTTCGAACGCGCCGTGCGCCATCGGCACCTTGACGAAGTTGACCTGTGGCGGCAGCGAGGCAAGCCACGGCGCGAGCATCGGTTCGAGCCGGGCGCAATGGATGCAGGTGTAGGCAAACACTTCGGCGATCTCGACCTTGCCGGGTTCTCCCTGCAATTGTTGCGGCGGGTCGATCAGGCGGTAATCGACGTTGAGGCGCGGCTCCGGGCCGCTCGCCGCCGTCGCATTCGTTGCCGCCGATTCGACCGCTGTCGATTCGCTCGCGGCGTTGGCGTCGGGTTGTGCAGGAGCTTCCGTCGCTGTGGCGTCGGATGCTTGCGGAGCCTGGTCGGCGGACGTTGCTTCGGCGCGGTCCGCAAGCTCGGATGCCGGCGCGTCCGCGGCCGGTTGCGTATCGTGTGCGGCCGAGGCGGGTGGCGTGTCTGTTGCGCGTGCAGTCGGCGGCGTGGCGGCAGGTGCCGGTGGCGGTGTCTGGGACGAGCCGCAGGCCGCGAGGGCGAAAACCACCATCAGACCCAGCAGGGCCGGGCGCATCTGCAGGAGGGCCATCACTTTGCCGCCATGTCGGCGGCGTGCAGGCCTTCGATGTAGCTGGCGAGCGACTGGATTTCCTCGTCGGTCAATTGCCTGGAGACATCGACCATGACCGTGTTCAGGCTGTTGTCGCGACCCCATGCGGTGCCGGAACGAAAGCCCTCGAGACGGGTGACGGTATAGGTGGAATGCTGTCCGCCAAGTTCCGGGTAGGCGCTGCCGGGGTTGCCGCGCCCGCTCGGGCCGTGGCAGGCAAGGCAGGCGGGAATGCCGCGCGCACTGTCGCCGCCGCGATAGAGCTTCTGGCCGACTTCGTAGAACTTCAGCCCGGCATTCGGACCTGCGGCAATCACGCTGTCGTCGGCCGTCCCCGGCGTCACCTTCTGGGTCGCGAAGAAGGCGCCGATGTCGCGCATGTCCTGCGGCGAGAGCATGCTGGCGAAGCCCACCATCACCGGATCGACGCGACTGCCGTCCTTGAACAGGGTCAACTGGCGTGCGATGAAGGCTTCATTCTGTCCGGCCAGCTTCGGATACATCGGTACCGGCGAATTGCCATCCGCACCGTGGCAGGCGGCGCACAGCGCAACCTTGCCGGCGCCGGCGGCGGCATCGCCCGGCAATGCGGGGGCATTGGCATCTGCCAGTGTCGTTGCCGGAGCCGTTTCGGCTTCGGGCGCCGCGGTCACCTCGGCAGGCGAGGGTGAATCCTGGGCGATGGCGTTCGAAGCAAGAACCAGACCCAGGCCCAGTGCAACGGCCATGCCACAATAGCGACGCAAACTCATGACTTGTGCTCCGCGAAAAAGATCGTTCCGGGCTGCAGCATCGGGGGCCGGGCACCTTGGCACCCGTGACTGGCAAACGAAGGTTCGTGCCAGGCCGGGACCAGGACATGCAGGATGGAGCCGCGGCGATGTGACGCAACGGATCGTCCGACAGCCGGTGCTGCAGAAACGCGGGAATTATTCCAGCCGGTCCCGAACCGGTCAAACCAGAAGGCGGCAATGATGAGCGAAAACCATCCCCTGCGTGGCATGAGCTACCTCAAAAGCGTTCACGAACTGCGCCAGTTGCCGCCGGATGCGGGCCGTGAAGTCGCCATCGCAGGTCGCTCGAACGCGGGAAAATCCAGCGCGATCAATGCCATCGCCGACCAGGGCAGCTTGGCGCGCACGAGCAAGACGCCCGGGCGCACGCAGCAACTGATCTACTTCGAGGTCGCGCCGCAGCGTTTTCTCGTCGACCTGCCAGGCTATGGCTACGCCAAGGTTCCACAGGACTTGCGCGATCACTGGCGCGGTGTGATCGACGCCTTCTTCCGCAGCCGCAAGGCGCTGTGCGGCCTGATCGTGGTGATGGACGTGCGCCATCCGCTGCGCGATTTCGATCTGCAGATGCTCGCCTACGGCAAGGCTCGCGGCCTGGCCTGCCATTGCCTGCTGACCAAGGCCGACAAGCTGCCGCGCGGGCAGCAGGCGCGCGCCCTGCAGGAGACCCGCAAGGCCGTGGGCGCGGGTGTCGGGGTGCAACTGTTCTCGGCCACCTCGCAGCAGGGCGTCGAGGAGGCGCGCACCGTGCTGATCGACTGGCTGGCGCTGGTCACGCCCGCCGCGACCGATGCCGCCGGGGTTTGACGTCGTCGCTGCGGTCAGTAATGCTCGCCGGGTTTCACCGCACCACCCTGTCGCGCAGGTGATGCCCGCACAACCAACAACGACACGAGGGAGAACCGATCCATGAGTGGCAACACCGACTCCGCGTCCAACGCGATTCATCAATATCCGCAGGCACTGGGCCATCCCAGGCCCTTGTGGATGCTGTTCATGACCGAGTTCTGGGAGCGCTTTGCCTTCTACGGCATCCGCTGGGCTCTGGTGCTGTATATCGTGTCGCAGTTCTTCGGCGGCGAAGGTACCGGCGAAGCGCCGGCCAACAAGCTCTACGGGGCGTATCTTGCACTGGTATATGCCGCCGCCCTGTTTGGTGGTTTTGTGGCCGATCGCGTCATCGGTTACCAGCGCTCCATCCTTCTGGGTGCCGCCATCATGGCGGTGGGTCTGTTCCTGATCGCAATTCCGAACGAGCAGGTGTTCCGCATCGGCCTGGCCACGGTGATCGCAGGCAATGGCCTGTTCAAACCCAATATTTCCACCATGGTGGGGCAACTCTACGACTTGAAGGATCCGCGTCGTGACGCCGGCTTCACCATCTTCTACATGGGGATCAATGCCGGTGCCTTCATTGCTCCGATCCTGACGGGCATTCTGGCCGACCGGGTGTTCGGTACCGAAACCATGCCGGCCTACAAATACGTTTTCATGGCCGCCGGCGTGGGCATGGTGATCAGCCTGATCTGGTTCTGGATCGGCAAGCGCAACCTGCAAGGCGTGGGTGCACCCCCACCCGGTGGTGAGGGCCTTGGGCGTGTACTGGCCGTCTTTGTCGGTTCGCTGATTGCCATCCCGATTGCCTATGCCCTGCTCACCATCGATGCCGGTATCCTGGGCTGGATTCTGCTCGCACTGTTCGTGCTGTTGTGCGTTGCGATCCTCATGGAGGGTATGCGTGAGGGCAACGTGGCACGGGATCGCTCGATTGCGATGCTGGTGATCTTTGCTTTCAACGTCCTGTTCTTCATGTTCTTCGAGCAGGCCGGCAGCTCCTTCAACTTCCTCGCCCAGAACATTGTCGATCGCGACCTGGGCGGCTGGATCTTCCCGGTGGGCTGGTTCCAATCGGTCAATTCCATCGCAATTCTTGCGCTGGGGCCGATTTTCGTGGTGCTGTGGACCAAGCTCGGTTCGCGTAATCCATCCATTCCACGCAAGTTCGGTCTTGGCCTGATCTTCAATGGCCTGGCCTTCATGCTGCTGATGTACACACTTTCTTCGCTGGTCAACGATGCCGGCAAAGTGCCGTTCTGGACCTTGTTCATGGTGTACGTGATCCAGACTGTGGGCGAGCTGTGCCTGTCGCCGATCGGCCTTTCCATGACCACCAAACTGGCTCCGGTCAAGGTGGTTGGTTTGGCCATGGGCGGTTGGTTCCTGTCCACCGCCATCGGCAACAACCTGGCCGGCATTTTTGCCGCCGGCGTCAGCGGTGAAACCGGCATGACGGTTGAATCGGCACTGTCCGGTTATACCTTTGGCTTCTGGTCGCTGGTGGGTGCAGGGGTGTTCTTGTTCCTGATCGCGCCGTTGATTCAGAAATTGATGCACGGGGTGAAGTAAGCCCGCGTCATCGAGCACGCGGCGCGTTTGGCGTCGCGTGCCACGGAGGATCGATCATGCAACGACGCAGTTTTCTTCAGGCTTCCATGACCCTGGCTGCGGCGGGCCTGCTGCCTTCGATACCGGCGTGGGGACGTGGTGAACGCCTGCGCCTGGGTCTGATCGGCACCGGCTTGCGCGGGCAATCCCAGTTGCACGTGCTGGTCGGGCGCGAGGATGTCGAGATCGCGGCCCTGTGCGATACCCAGGCAGTAATGCTGGAGCGGGCACTCGCCATTCTCGATCGAGCGGGTCGTTCCAAACCGAAAACGTATGGTGGGGATGGCGATGAAAACGCCTGGAAGGCCATGCTCGATGCCGGTGATCTGGATGCCGTACTGATCATCACACCCTGGGAATGGCACGCGCCGATGGCGATTGCCGCGATGCAGGCAAGGATTCCCGTGGGTTGCGAGGTCGTGGCCGGCATCACCCTGGAAGACCATTGGAACGTGCTGCGCACCCAGCAACGTACCGGCACCCCCTACATGCTGCTGGAAAACGTCTGCTACCGGCGCGATGTGATGGCGGTGCTGCAGATGGTGCGTGCTGGAATCTTTGGCGAACTGATCCATCTGCAAGGTGGCTACCAGCACGACTTGCGCGGGGTAAAGTTCAACTCCGGCAATCCGGACGAACCCTACGACAGCGGCGTGGAATTTGGGGAAAAAGGATTTTCCGAAGCCCAGTGGCGTACCCAGCATTCCATTGATCGCAATGGCGAGCTTTATCCCAGCCACGGCATTGGCCCCTGCGCGATGTATGTCAACATTCATCGCGGCAACCGCTTCACCCACATCAATGCCTTTTCCAGCAAGGCGCGTGGCCTGCACGATTACGTCCTCAAACACCCCAAAGGCGGCCCCGAGCATCCCAATGCCAAGGTCAAATTCAAATTGGGCGACGTGGTTACCACTACGCTGCGCTGCGAAAACGGCGAAACCATCCTTTTGCAGCACGACACCTCGCTGCCGCGCCCGTATTCCCTCGGTTTCCGAGTGCAGGGGACCGACGGCCTGTGGATGGATGTGAACCGCTCGATCCATATCGAAGGCCGCAGCCCGCCGCACAAATGGGAGGACGCGCAGTCGTATTACGACCAGTACGATCATCCGCTGTGGAAGAAATACGCGGCCCAGGCCGAGGGTGCTGGCCACGGCGGCATGGATTGGTTCGTGCTGCACGCCTTCATCGAGGCACTGAAAGCCGGTGAGCCGATGCCGATCGACATCTACGACGCCGTCGCCTGGAGTGCAATCACGCCACTGTCCGAGCAATCCATCGCCGAGGACTACAAAACCCTGCCATTCCCGGATTTCACCGAGGGTAAATGGAAGGATCGGGCGCCGATTTTTGCCCTGGGTGATCGTTACTGAATCACCCCGCAAAGCCCCCCAAATCCAATCCCACCGAGACTTCGCACGGAAAGCCCTGATTGGGGATCCTTGTAACAAAGGTTGAGGCTGGGGTTCATGCGCCAGGGAAGGTCTGAACAAGACAGGCGCGCCGTCCAGCGCCGCCTGTGTGAGCGGTGGCGATTAGGGAGGGCAACATGAGCGGCAACGATCGTCACGATGTTGGGCGCGGGTCTGAAAACCGGGCAGGCGCAGACGCGATGTTGCAACGCGACGTCGATGAGCAGCTTTCCTGAGGGGTCAAAAAGGGAATCTGACCACTCAAGGACGCTCATATGGCGTGGCAGAAGGGAGCCCCTGAGTCTCCACGAACACAGGATGCGCGCGTCCTGATCCATCCTGACCCAACACGCATCCGATCGCAGGGGCCGATCGGAAAAGCATGGCGGCACGACTCATCCAACGCCTGTCCTTATCCCTTGCCGCGTAGTGTGTTCATGCTATCCGTGCGTGCGACGCGGTGATGCCGGGTAGACGGGTGTGTCATTTGAAGGTGCGGCACTGCACGCGTCTCAGACCATGAGACGGCACTCGGCCATGCTCGCTCCACCCTGACGCCGGAGCCAGACCATGCATCCTCGCCACTTCGTCCCGACCTCGTCCGAGCCTGCGCTCGCGCCGTTCGATGCCCTGCTTCTGCACTGGCTCGGCATCGGCGCGCTCATCCTTGCGCTGCTGCCGGCGGCGCAATGGCACAACCTCTGGATCGGCTGGCTGCCGTATTGGCTGGTGCTGGTGCCGGCGCTGTTGCTGGTGCGTCGCGTGCTGCTGGTTGCGGGAGCAACACGCATGAGCTGGCGCTGAAGCGGGGCGAGCGCCACGGCTTGCTGGTCGGGCTGCCGTGTACACTTGCGCGGCACCCGATCCGAACCTGCCCGATGCCGCCGAATCCACTCCGCAACCTCGCGTTTCTCGCTCTCCTGCCGTTCGCCTCCGGCAGCCTCGCAGCGACCCCGAAAGGCCAGATCGATGCCGCGCAACGCCAGGCCTTCCTCACCGAATTGCAGCAGAAGCATGGCATCGCGGCCGATCGCGCCGGGCCACTGCTCGACCAGGCGCGCTACCAGCAGAGCATCATCGACGCCATCACCCGACCGGCTGAAGCCAAGCCTTGGAAGGACTACCGTCCGATCTTCCTGACCGCCGACCGCATCGCCAAGGGTCGTGCCTTCCTTGCCGCGCACCGGACCGAGCTGGAGGCCGCCGAAGCGCGCACCGGCGTGCCGGTCGCGATGATCGTCGCGATCATCGGCGTGGAAACCCTGTACGGCGCCAACACCGGGCGCTACCGCGTACTCGATGCGCTCTACACCCTTGGCTTCTTCCACGAACCGCGCGCGAGTTTCTTCCGTGGCGAACTGCTGCAGGCCTTTGCCCTTGCCGACGAGGAGACGCTCGACCTTGGCGCGATCACCGGCAGTTATGCCGGGGCGATGGGCTGGGGTCAGTTCATCCCGTCGAGCTATCGCGCCTATGCCGTCGATGGCGATGGCGACGGGCGTCGCGACCTGTGGAACTCGGCGCCGGACGTGTTCGCCTCGGTGGCGAACTACTTCAAGGCTCACAAATGGCAGGCGGGCGAGCCGATCGCGGTGCCGGCGATACGCGCCGCAGATGCGCAGGACTTCACGCCGGCCTCGCTTGAAGCCACCTCCAGCCTGGTGGAACTGGCCGAGAAGGGGTATCGCCCCGCGCGTGCCATCGGCCATGCCGTGCCCGCGACCCTTTTGACTCTGGACGGCGCGCAGGGCAAGGAGTACTGGATCACGTTCAACAATTTCTACGTGATCTCGCGCTACAACCGCTCGCCGCTGTATTCCATGGCCGTGTTCCAACTGGCCCAAGCGATCGCGGGCAGCGACAGCGCCACGCTCGAACCGTGACCCGGCCCGCCGCAACGCCCGCCCGTACCCGGACGGCGCTGCCGGCGCTCCTGCATCTGTCCCTGCGCATCGCACTCCTCGTGCTGCTGGGCGCAATGCTCGCGGCCTGCGGCGGCAAGGCGGTCAAGCCCGAGCGCGGCACGAGCAGCAGCAAAACCACGCACGGGCGTCATCCCGAGCGCATTCGTCATGCCCGGCCCGACAAGCCTGGCGAATACACCGCTGGCGGCTTGTATCGCCCCGGCGTGGCGGACGGCGGTCCGCCGATCCCGCCCGACATCAGTCGCCTCGTCGAACCCGAGCCGACCGATGAGCCGCGCGCCCGCTACGGCAATCGCTCGCCCTACAGTGTGCTCGACAAGCCGTACTACGTGATGGAGCACGCCGAGGGTTACGTTGAACGCGGCATCGCTTCCTGGTACGGCAGCAAGTTCCACGGCCGTGCGACCTCGAGCCTTGAGCCCTACGACATGTATCAGTTCAGTGCCGCGCACAAGAGTCTGCCACTGCCGACCCATGTGCGCGTCACCAACCTGCTGAATGGGCGCAGCGTGGTGGTGCGGGTGAACGATCGCGGGCCGTTCCATGAGGATCGCCTGATCGATCTTTCCTACGCCGCGGCGGTCAAGCTCGGCATGCACATCGAGGGCACCGCACCGGTGGAAATCCGCGTGCTCAAACCCGGTGATCGCCCGCCGCCACCGCCCGCCGCGCTGCCGGCCGCGCAGGCCTGGGCCGCGGCCCGCGCCGGCAACATCCCGACCACGCAGGGAACGCGCGTGCAGGTAACCGCAAGCACGGTCGACAAATCCGCCACGTCAGCGCCCTCGCCACCCCAGCCCCCGCCACCACCACGCGGCCGGGTCTGGCTGCAGGTCGCCAGCTTTGCCGATGCAGCCAATGCGCAGCGCCTGGTCGACCGCCTCGGCAATGCACGCCTGGGCGAGAGCACGGTGCAGCGCGCCGAAGTCGGCGGGCGCACGGTTTACCGGGTGCGGCTTGGACCATTCGCCAACCGCGATGCCAGCCGCGACGCCTCGGAGTCCGTACGCGGCATGGGCCTGGGCGTGCCGACGCTGATCAGTGAATGAGATCGGCGTTGCGTGCGAGGTTCATCCGGCACGGCGATAATGTCGCGTCCCCTCGTTCGCACCACGCACCCGATTGCGAACCATCCCGAAACACGGAGCGTTTCCAGTCCATGAAATTCCTTCCCGTTCTTGCCGCGACCCTGCTCGTCGCGCTGTTCGCCGCACCGCTGGCCGCCCAGGATGCAGCCCCGTCGCGTCCCGTCGCACAACTGCCCAGGCCCAATCCGATCCCGGTGACCACGCCGGCTCCACCCTCCGTGCAGGGTTCGGCCTGGGTGCTGGTGGACGATGCCACCGGCCAGGTGCTTGCCGGGCACGAAGAAGACGCCCGGGTGGAGCCGGCGAGCATCACCAAGGTGATGACCTCCTATGTGGTCTCCGCCGAAATCGCCGCCGGCAAGATCTCACTGGATGACGAGGTGCCGATCAGCGAGAACGCCTGGCGTGGTGGCGGCGGCGGCACCGATGGCTCCACCAGCTTCCTGCCGGTGAACAGCAAGGTGAAGCTGCGCGACCTGCTCGAAGGCATGATCGTGCAGTCCGGCAACGATGCCTCGATCGCACTGGCCGAATACGTCGCCGGCAGCGAATCCTCCTTCGCCGACCTGATGAACGCGCATGCCCAACGGCTCGGCCTGGTCGGCACCCACTACGTCAACGCCCACGGGCTTTCGGCACCGGAGCACTACAGCAGCGCGCACGACATCGCGCGTCTGGCGCATGCCCTGATCCACGACTATCCCGAGGAATACGCCTACTACGCGGTCAAGGAATTCACCTTCAACGGCATCCGCCAATACAACCGCAATTCGCTGTTGTGGAAGGACGATTCCGTGGACGGCATCAAGACTGGCCACCACTCGGGTGCCGGCTACTGCCTTGCCGCCTCGGCCCGCCGCGGCGAACAGCGACTGATCAGTGTGGTGATGGGCTCGACCAGTGAAAAGCAGCGCGCCGAGGACAGCCTCGCCCTGCTCAACTGGGGCTTCCGCTTCTTCGAGACGCACAAACTCTACGAGTCCGGCCAGACCGTGACCGAGACGAAGCTGTGGAAGGGCGAAATCGAGAATCTCGGCCTCGGTCTCGATCAGCCCTTGTTGCTGACCGTGCCGCGCGGTCGCTACGAGGAGGTCAAGGCGGAAATGGACCTGCCACGCCAGCTCGTCGCGCCATTCGCCAAGGGCCAGCAGGTCGGCACTCTGCGCCTGCTGCTCGATGGCAAGACCCTGGTCGAACGCCCGCTCGTGGCACTCGCCGACGCGCCCGAAGGCGGCTTCCTCAAACGCATCAGCGATGGCTTCTGGCTGTGGTGGGAATCCGACTGAGACATCCGCGCCGATTCAAGCCTGCGCTTTCGCCTGCTGCGGTGGCGCGGGAAACAGATGCTCGGCACGCTGAAACAGGATCCAGCTGGTGGCGATGTACTTGTCGCCACCGTGCGGACGGTTGCCGCGGTGGGTGTGGGTGAAGCCGGCCGGCGCCACCAGCAGGCTGCCGACACGCGGGGTGACCTTGCGCTGCTGATAAAGGAACTCGGTTTCACCCTGCTCGAAACCCTCGTTCAGATAGACCGTCCACAACAGGTGTCGGTGCAGCGTGTCGCAGCCGCTGTCGCGCGGATAGGTCTCGCAGTGCCAGTAGGGATAGCCGCCCGTGTTGGCGGTATAGCGTTGCAGGTTGATGCCACCCGGACGGAACACGGTGCGCACCAGGCCGGTGAGAGCCAGATCGTCCATCGTGGCGAAATCGTGTGCTTCGAGCCGGCGCGGCGGATTGCCGGTCTGCAACATCAAGGGCGCGATCACCGAATACGGATAGCGCCGCAGGTAGGCCTTGGTCGCGTTGAAGGCGGCGCTGAGCAGAAGATCCTGCACGTCCTGCCACTGCGGCTTGCCTTCGAGAGTGATGTCGCGACTGTCCTTGAGCTCGGGAAACACGCCCGAACCCACTCGCCCGGGCAGGTCATTGCCGTCGGCTTCGAAGCGCGCCACGATCGCCGCACAGTGTTCGGGTGAGATCGCGCCCTCGAAGATCTCGATGAGATCGCTGCTGGCCATCGTTGTCGCCGGATGATTCGATCCTGCCAGCGTAGCAGGAAGACGCGTCTGCACCCATCGGCGCCCGCTGCGGCAAACGACTAGAATGCCCGACCCCTGCACGCATGCGACCCCATGACGCCATTCGACCATCCCGTCTCTGCCTGGCGCCACCTGCGCCATCCGGTCGGGCTGACGCTGGCGATCGCCGTGCTCTGGTTCCTGTGCGAATCCCTGGTGTTTCGCAGCGGCTTCTACTTCCGCAACCTGGTTGAACCGCACTCCAATGCCGGCACCACCGCGCTCGACCTGCGTCTTGCGCGCCGCTCGGCCACGGTCGAGCCGCCGAGCGTGCTGGTGTTCGGCGACTCGCGCGTCGGCCAGGGTTTCTCGCCCGAGGTGGCCGGCAAGGCGGCGCCGTTCAACTTCATCAATGTCGCGATCCCCGGCAGTCGGGCGCGTGCCTGGTTCTATCTGCTGCGCGCGATCGAACGCCATCGCGTGTCCTTCGACGTCGTCCTCATCGGCATGGTCTACCCGGACATGGGCGGGAGCGTTTCCGCCGACTGGCCGCTGGATCCGGCCTTCATGGCACCGTTGGTCGACCTGCGCGATGCGGTTTCGTTTCCCGCCAGTTTCGACGATCCGCAGATGCAGGCACGGGCGCGCGAGGCCATCTGGTTTCCGACCCTGCTGATGCAGAAGGACATCCAGGCGATGCTGGCGGCGCCGCTCGAACGCCGTCGCAGCCTGCGCGGCAAGCGCTGGTGGCTGGACAACATCGCGCACTATCCCGGGCGCGGGGGCACCATGCCCGAATTGAGCTTCGACGCGCGCCACGAGGTACTCGACTGGGATGGCGCCAATGCCGAGCAACGCGAGGCGGTCGAGCAGCATCTGCGCACCCTCGCCCAGGCCCCGCCACCGCAGAACGCGATCTACCTCGAACACTGGCTGGGCGAGATCCTCGCGCTCGTGCGCCGGCGTGGCGCGCACCTGATGTTCTATCCGCTGCCACGCGGCCCCTATCCACAAATCCTGCCGCACCCGCAGTCGCTGCCGCCGGCACTCGCCAGACTGGCGCAGGAACGCGATGTCACCGTGCTGCCGCCGGACTTCCTCGCCGATCTCGAAGCGCCGAGCTACTTCTTCGATGCGCTGCACGGCAACATCCCGGCCCGCACGATCACCTCCGAACGCGTCGCACACGCCCTGCACGACGCCCTCGCCAGGGCCGCCCCGGTCGCACCCGGGACCGCATCGCGATGATGTTCGACACCTTCCAGTATTGGCTGTTCTTCGCCCTCGTGCTGTTCGGGCTGGCGGTGCTGCGCGAGCGTCCGGCCAAGATCCTGCTGGTCGCATCGAGCTTCGTGTTCTACGGCTTCTGGGACTGGCGCTTCTGCGCGCTGCTGGCGCTCTCGATCCTCGCCAATTACACCTTCGGCCGCGCCATCGATCGGCGCGAGGGCACGGCGCGCAAACGTGCGGTAACGGTGGCTGTCACCTTCAACCTCGTCCTGCTCGGCTTTTTCAAGTACGCCAACTTCTTCATCGATTCCTTTGCCGCGCTGTTCGGGCTCGACCCGGCCGGCATGCTGCTCAACATCGTGCTGCCGGTGGGCATCAGCTTCTTCACCTTCGAGGGCATCGCCTACGCCGTCGACATCCATCGCCGGCAGCTGCGCGCGGTGCGCGATCCGGTGGATTTCTCGCTCTTCATCACCTTCTTCCCGCACCTCGTCGCCGGGCCGATCATCCGCCCGATGGACTTCTTCCCGCAGCTGTCCACGCGCCTCGTCCTCGGCTCGGAAGATTCGCGCTGGGGCATGCGCGAGATCCTCAAGGGATTGATCAAGAAGGTCTGCCTCGCCAACGGGTTCGCACCGATTGCCGATGCCTGGTACACCGGCGGCCTCTTCCAGGGCGGAACGGTACCGGCGTGGGCCGGCGTGCTGGCCTTCTCGATGCAGATCTATTTCGACTTCTCCGGCTACACCGACATCGCGCGCGGTTGTGCCCGCCTGCTCGGCTATCGCTTCCCGCCGAACTTCGAGCGCCCGTATCTCTCTGCCAATCCGACCGAGTTCTGGCGTCGCTGGCATATCTCGCTGTCGTTCTGGCTGCGCGACTACCTCTACATCAGCCTCGGCGGAAACCGTCACGGCATCGCGCGCACCTACCTCAACCTGATGATCGTGATGGGACTCGGCGGTCTCTGGCACGGTGCAAGCTGGAACTTCGCGATTTGGGGCCTCTACCACGGCCTGCTGCTGGTCTGGCACCGGCTCTGGCGCAATGCCATCACGCGCCTGGGCCTTGTCGGCCTCGTCGATCACCCGCTGCTCGTGCCGCTCTGGATCGCGCTGACCTTCGTCATCATCACGCTCGGCTGGATCCCGTTCCGCGCCCCCGACTTCGCCAGTTCCTTCGCCACCTTCACCGCCTTGCTGCAACCGCAGGACTGGAGCTTCATCGCCCAACATCCGGCGATGCTCGCGGTTCCGCTCGGCACGCTGGCGTTCTGCCTCGTCGATCGCGATCGGCGCCTGCAGGACTGGCTGGTGGAACGCGCCAGCCTGCCAGCCGCCGCCTTCGCCGGCGCACTCGCGCTGCTCTTCCTCGAAGCCTTCGCCCAGATCGACGCGCAGGTGCCGTTCGTGTACTTCCAGTTCTAGGAGCCTGTCGTCATTGCGAGGAGCAAAGCGACGTGGCAATCCGGCGATCTTGAGGATTGCTTCGCTGCGCGCGCAATGGCGCAATCCTGTCGTGTTCAGGCCTTCCCTGGTGTGCAGTGGCGCGACCTCGCACCTTCCTGCGGTCGAGGCCGCCGGCGCTTCAGTTTGCGGGCGACGTGCACCAGGTGCCGAACTTCGCCGCTTCAATCGCTGGCCGGGCGAAATCGATGGACGCGATCAGACCGTCATCGGCGACCGAATACCAGGCCACATCGTTGGGAAACATCACCACGGTGATGCCGCCGAAACCCGACAGGAACGGCACCCAGGTCGGGTTCTCGCAGCCCAGTTCGCGCCGCACGTTGCGCGCCCAGAAACCATGCTGGTAGCGATAGCGTTCCAGACCGGGAACCGTCAGGCCGGGATGCCCGGGATCCTGCTGCATCGCGGCGCGGTAGAGACCCGCATCCAGCACGTCCTTGCCATCAACCTGACCGTGCTGCTCGCCCAGATAACGCGCGAGTTTGGCGAAGTCGTCCGGCACCACGGTCAAGCCCCAGCCGAAGAAGGGCTGGCGCGTGGCATCGTAACTGCGGCGCGTAGCCTGCGCGGTCGGGCTCAGGCCGATCGGGCCCAGCACATCGGCCCACAGCACATCGTCGAAGATGTCCTGCTGCTCGCGCCCGGGAATCCGGCGCAGCGCATGCTGCAAGGCGGTGCCAAGCAGGTAGGTGTCGCTGGTGTGGTAGACGAAGCCGGTGCCCGGCTCGCGCTGGCGTGGGTAAGCCTCGCAGGCGACGGCGAGGCGATGGGCATGGTCGTCGGGCCGGAGGAAATCCTGGATGCGGACACTGTCTTCGTCGGCCATGTAGATCGGCGAGTCGTATTGGCCGGTGGCCATGTCGAGCAGGTTCACCAGTTCGACCCCCTGCCAGCGCGCGTTGCGACAGCCGGTGGCAAGGACATGGTCGGACACCTGTTGCCGCGCCACGCCTGGGTACAGGCGTTCCATGCGCATCAGAGCCACGCCGCCAACCACGGATTTCGCCACCGAGTAGGACGGAATGGCGAGCGACTCGCAGAATGGATAGCCCCCATGGCGGGTTGCACACGCGCCGCGATAGTGGATGCCGTTGACCACCACGCCCCAGGTGGCGCGTGCCGATGCAGCACCGATGGCAAAAGCGGCGGGATCGACGCCGGGATGATCGACGGCCAGTTGGGCGAGCGGGCGGATCGGCAGTCGATGGGTGATCTCGGTGCGATGCGTCGCGATCAAGCCCTCGTGCCCGGCGATGGCGGTCGGGATGTATTCGGCCTTGAGCAAGCCCCACATGTCCAGTTGCAGGTAGTGGCAGGTTTCACTGCCAATCTGGAATGCGGCACGGCTGATTTCGCCTCCCTCGCGATAGAGAAACGTGAGCACGCCGTTGTGGGTGCAGTTGGCGTTGCGTTGCACCAGTGCGAAGGGGATCGCGGCACGGCTCCAGCCATCGTCACCGGCCTCGTCCCAAACCTTGCCGGCCTCGAACACGAATTCCCACCACGGATGCTGGCTTGGAATCGGCCCACGTCGATCGGGGATCAGGGTTTCGCCATCCTGCACGAAGCCGATGTCGAGGTCCTGCGGCAGGCTGCGCGCGTTGGCGACTTCACGCGCCGTGATGAAGCCGTCCAGTGCCAGCACGGTGTGGGTGGAGACCTTGCCGGACAGGTGCAGGCGGCCTTCGAAACGGTGGCTGGCGGGTGAGGCGCCGGAGCCTGGCGCGTAGGCCGAAAAATCGATGGGTGCCCGAATCCTGCCCTTCAGCAGGGTCGGGGCATCGAGCGTGGCGCGTTCGGCAGCCAGCCCCGGCACGGCGTGCAGTGCGATGACCAGTGCCCATCCGGCAAGCAGCGCTCGTGGCGCACTGCGCATTACAGCCCTCCGATGCAGATGTACTTGAGCTCGGTGTAGTCATCCATGCCGTATTTCGAGCCTTCCCGTCCGACGCCCGATTGCTTGATCCCGCCGAAAGGTGCGACTTCGGTCGAAATCAGACCCGTGTTGACCCCGACGATGCCGCACTCCAATGCCTCGGCGACGCGGAAGGCACGAGCCAGATCGCGGGTGTAGAAATATCCGGCCAGACCGACCTCGGTGTGGTTGGACTGTGTGATCACCTCGGCCTCGCTGGAGAAGCGGAACAGCGGCGCGACCGGACCGAAGGTTTCCTCGTGCGCGATGAGCATGCCGGCATCCACGTCGAGCAGCACCGTGGGTTCGTAGAAGGTGCCACCGAGCACATGGCGCTTGCCGCCGACCGCGATGCGTGCGCCGTGCGCCTTGGCGTCGGCCACGTGCTGTTCGACCTTGGCCAGGGCGTTCTCGTCGATCAGTGGCCCTTGTTCGGTGGCGCCGGCCAAACCGTCACCCACGCGCAATTCGGCGATCGCGGCGACGAGTTTTTCCGCGAAAGCCTCGTATACCGCTTCGTGCACGTAGAGCCGGTTGGCGCAGACGCAGGTCTGTCCGGTATTGCGGTACTTGCTGGCGATCGCGCCCTGCACTGCGGCGTCGAGGTCGGCATCTTCGAACACGATGAACGGTGCATTGCCACCCAGCTCCAGGGAGACGCGCTTGAGGCCATTCACGCATTGTGCGGCGAGCTTCTTGCCCACGCTCGTGGAGCCGGTGAAGCTGAGTTTTCGGACCCGCGGATTGGCGGTCATCTCCGTACCGATGGCCGCCGCATCGCGGCCGGTGACGATGTTGAGGACGCCCGCCGGGATGCCGGCGCGCTCGGCCAGCAGCCCGATGGCGAGGGCCGAGTAGGGCGTTTGCAGGGCGGGTTTGCATACCATCGTGCAGCCGGCGGCCAGTGCCGGGCCGAGCTTGCGTCCGAGCATGGCGGACGGAAAGTTCCATGGCGTGATCGCGGCCACCACGCCAACGGGCTGGCGGATGGTGAGGATGCGCTTGTCGTTGGCGTGGCCCGGAATGGTGTCGCCATAGAGCCGTTTGGCTTCTTCGCCGAACCATTCGATGAAGCTGGCCGAATAGGCGACTTCACCACGCGCCTCGGCCAATGGTTTGCCCTGTTCGGCGGTCATCAGCCGTGCGAGATCTTCCTGATGTTCCATCATCAACTGATAAAGACGGCGCAGGAGTTGGGCGCGTTCCTTGGCGGTTTTTGCCGCCCACGCCGGCTGTGCGGCATGGGCGGCCTCGATGGCGAGGCGGGTTTCCGTGGTGCCCATGTCGGGCACGCTGCCCAGCACGGCGCCGGTGGCGGGGTTGCGCACCTCGCAACGACCGCCGCTGGCGGCATCGCGCCACTGCCCGCCAATCAGGCCGTGCTGGCGCAGCAGGTCGGGGTCGGACAGGGTGAGCGTGGTTTGCGTGTTCATGGGGAAACTCCGGATTCTGCGGGGAGTCGATCGACGCGTTGCGCGGCAGCCAGCATCACGATGCCGGAGAGTGCCAAGGCGAGAATCGAGAGGGTGATGAGGGCCGAAAAATCATCGTCGGCAAGGATCTGGCCGGCCAGCATCGGCCCCGAGGCAAGACCCAGCTTGGAGACGAAGCCGCCGAGCGTGGCAAGGCGACCGGAGACATCGAGCCGCGACAGCATGCCGAACAGATAAGGCACCACGAACGACCAGGTTATTGCGGTGCCGACGTTGGCCGCGAAGAAGATCGCTCCGTCGCCACTCCAGTAAAAGCCCGCCATGCCGACCAGGGTCAACAGCATTGCAGCAAGCAAGGGACGCACGCGCCCGTGGCGCAGCCCCATCACGATCACCGCCACGGCACCGAGCATGCCGACCCAGGTGGCCCAGCCCAGCGCCTGACCGATGAAATCACGCCCCAGTGCGTGGTGCTCGCCGAGGCGGATGATGAAGGCTGCCAGTCCCATGTTGCCGCCCTGGAACAGGAAAACGGCGAGGAGCGTCAGGCCGGCCAGCCAACGTGCCGATGCACTCAGGCGCTCCGCTCCGCCCGCCTCGTTGCGGGACTGGCGTTCTGCCAGTTCGGGAATGACGCTGATGGCGACAAGCGCAAGGATCGTGAGTGTTGCGAGGGTGAAAAACAGGATGCGCGCGCCGAATTCTGGCACCAGCCCAGGCAGGAACATCACGCCCAATCCGCCCAGGCCGAACTGCACGAGAAGCAACATGCCGAAGGCGCGATCCGGCGAGGCCATGCGCGCCATCACCGAGTAGGTGATGCCGACCGACATGCCGCCGACAAGGCCGTGCAGGGCACGCACGCCGACGAAGATCTCCGGCGTGCGGATCAAGGCTGATCCAAGATCCAGCAGCAGCAGGAGCGTGAGCAGGGTGATCAGCACGGGCCGCCAGCGGATCCGGCGGATCAGGAAGACGGCGACAAGACTGCCGACACTGGCACCGTAGATGTTCGCTGCGCCCACCATGCCCGCTTGTGCGTTGCTGAAACCCAGGCCGGTGATCAGGCCATCGACGATGGCCGACATGATGTTGACGTAGAAGAATCCGGCCGTGGCGATCAGTGCCAGCAGGGCGTAGAGCCACAGCTTGTCGTTCATCTGCGTGCTGGACACAGTCGGAGTCTGGCCAATGTTCACGTGGAGGCTCCCGTGCCCGGATCGATCTGCACGCCTGCTTCTTCGAGGATCCGGCGCAGCGGGGCCAGTTCCGTTGCATGGCGTCGCCACAGCCCGAGCGAGGAACGATAGATCGGCTGGCGTACCTGGGCGGCGCTGGCGGTCAGGGTGGGCTGCGGATTGCGTTCGAAATGCAGACTGGCCTCGTCCCACTCCAGTCCGAGGTGTGCCACCAGGGTGCGGCTGACGGGCTCTTGCGCGTCGACCAGGGTTTCGTAGTCGATTTCGAGGAAACGCTCGGGAGGCAACAGCTTGCGCCAGTGCGCCATCAGGCCGTCGTAGCCGAGCCAGTAACGTGCCAGGTCCTGCTGTGCATAGGAAAAGGGATAGGCCATGCGGAACAAGGTCTTGTACATCGCATGGCAGGCATCCATCGGATTGCGGCGCAGATGGATGATGCGTGCTTTCGGCAGAGCCTTGGCGATGAGGCCGAGATAGAGGAAATTGCCGGGTGTCTTGTCGATGATGCGTGCATGCGGGCCATCGGGCAGGGTGTTGCAGTAGGCGCGCCCGAGCGCGGCAAAATCCAGCTGCCGCGACTTGCCTACCCGTTCCGCCTTGTTTCTGGCCGGGCCGCTTGCCCGGACCACGCACTGCGCCAGATCGGGGCTTTCACCGCGACTGCTGACCTGCGGGTGAGCGCTCAGGATGCGGTCAACCAGGGTCGTGCCACTGCGTGGCAGGCCGACGATGAACACCGGACGTTCGTCCTCGTGCCCGGAGAGGTCGCGATCGAAGAATGCGGCATCGAAGGTGGTCGCAAGCACGCGCAGGGTGTCGAGGTCATCCTCGACCCGGTAGGCCATGCGCTGGCGGCGGATATCGGCGCCACGTTTCAGCGCCGCAAAGGCTGCCGCATCGCGTCCGAGATCTTCCAGTTCCTTGGCGAGTGCGTAGTTGAGGGCAATCTGTGCTTCGGCCTGTGGTGCCGTTGCGGCGATCTGGCGTTCGAGTGCCTCGACGTGGTTGCGCTCCGGGGTCTGGCGCCGCAGCGTCGCGCGGTTGTACCAGGCATCTGCATCCTCGGGATTGCAGGCGAGCACGGCATCCAGCGTGCTCTCGGCTTCCTCCAGATTGCCCAACGCGGTCAGCGCGGTGGCGTGGTTGTAGAGCCCGCGCGGATCGTCGCGACGCAATGCCCGCGCCTGTGCATAGCAGTGCTCGGCCTCATGGTGCAGGCCGAGCAGGATGTAGCGCAGGCCGAGTTCCTGCAGCAAGGCGAAGTCGCCACCGGCGAGGCAGGCCAGTTCCTGCATCAGGGCAAGACAGGTACCGCGCTCGCCCGCCCGGTGGTGCCGGTCGATCCGCTGCAACACGCGGCTTGCGGCGGGCGAGACGGCGTCCACGGGGCAGGCGGCTGTCATCTTCAGAAACGATAGCTGACGGTCACGCCGAGAGTACGCGGCAGGGTCACGAGCGCCTTCGAGGCGTTGCCGTAATAGCCTTCGGCTGGTGCCGTGCCCATGTACTCGGCGGTGTAGACGCCGGTGATGCCCTCCTCGTTGAAGAGGTTCTTGAGCCACAGCGTGGTGTCCCAATCACCCTGGCTCCAGGTCGCCGAGGCATTGAACAGCGGGAAGCCGGAGAGGGTGCGTCGATATTTGTTGCTCAGGCTCAGGGCATTCTGCGAGCTGGACTGGTAGTAGGCATCGCCACGCAGGGTCAGAAGACCCTGGCCGACAGCAATGCCGTAGCTGCCGGCGGCATTGAAACGATGCTTGGGCACGCCCGGCAGGGTGTCGCCCTTGTTCCCATACAGGTAGGCACCATCGACGGCAACCGCGTCGGCCTCCAGCGTGGCCTCGGTGTAGGTGTAGCCCAGGCTGTAGGCGAAACCGGAGTCCGTGCTTCCTGCCAGCTCCAGCTCCATGCCGCGCGTGCTGGCCTTGGGCGCATTCTGCACCGCGAAGAAGCCCCAGTTGGTGGTCGCGCTGTTGACCTGCGGATCCTTCCAGTCGACGTAGAACACGTTGGCATTGTAGGTGTTGCGTCCGAAACTGCCCTTGATGCCGATTTCGTGGTTGCGCACGGTGTCGGACTTGTAGACCTGCCAGGCCGGATCCTCGGCGTAGTTGCCGGTGATCGGGGTGCCGTTGGTGCCGCCGCGCCGATAGCCTTCCGAAATCGTGGCGTAGAGCTGGCTCTGCGGCGAGAACCACCAGGACATGTTGCCCTTGAACAAGGTCTTGCTCTGGCTCTCGTGGCCACGCGAATGCGAGGCGCTTTGCAGGCTGGCCCAGTTGCTGGTGACCTGATCGAGCGAGGTGTCGGCATCGAGGTTGAAGTGGCGGAAGCCACCCGTGAACTGCAACGATTCGGTCGCGTGCAAGGTCAGTTCGCCGTAGATCGCCTTCTCCTTGAAGCGTTCGTCCTGGCGATAGTTGAAATCGACATCGCTGATCACCGCATCCTCGATGCCGGGGAAGGCGGCATCCCACCAGCGCTTGAAGCCCTTCAGCACACTGGTCTGGGTCGCGTAGCGCTTCTGGTTCTGGTAGTAGGCTCCGAGCACGTAGTCGAACTTCTCGCCGGTTTCCGACACCAGGCGGAATTCCTGGCTGAAGGCGCTGTCGCCATAGCTGCGCACGGCCGAGGCCATCGGTCGCGGATAGTTGTAGTAGAAGCCGAGCCAGCCGTTGATGGCGTAGAAGCCGGTGTTCTCGCTGGTGATGTCGCCCTCGTGATTGTAGTCCGAGGTGCTGGAGGTCAGGGTCGCGAAGCCAAGGTCGAAGCTGGCCTCAAGGCTGCTCAGATTGACATGGCGGGCAGAGGGTTCGAGCTGCACCGATCCCAGTTCGAGGTCGCCGTAGGGCGTGCCCCAGCCATCGCTGCCCAGGCTGGTACCACGTCGGCCACCGAAGCGATCGGCCTGGGCCATGTAGCTGAGCGTCAGGTTGAAGCTGTCGCTGGGCTTGAGGAACAGCGCCGCGCGGCCATAGTCCTGGCGCACGAAGTCGGCATCGCGGTGATTCTCGTACTCCGCCGTCGGTGCGAGGACTCCATCGGGCGCGGTCGGAAAGCCATTGCTGTCGAGCGTGTAGACGTTGCGATAGTCGGTCGCGCCCGGATAGTCGTTGTGGGTACCGTTCACCCGCAGCGCGAGCACGCTGGAAACCGGCATGTTGAGCATGAAGGATTCGGAATTGCCGATGCTGCCCGACTCCTTGACCTTGGAGCCGCTGACGCTGACCCGGCCCTCGAACTGATCGAGCTGCGGCTTGCGCAGGATGAAGCGCACCGCGCCACCGAGGGCGCCGGAACCGTAGAGCGTGCCCTGCGGTCCGCGCAGCACTTCGACCCGATCGATGTCCGACAGCAGGAAATTGGCGAACAGCGGAGTGTCGTCGACATAGGTCGCGACCGTCGAATTGGCCGAAACGGCATAGTCGCCCAACGCCGAGCTGTCGACGTTCAGGCCACGGATGCGCAGGCCGCTGACGACACTGGAATTGCGTGCGCCGCGATCAACCACGGCGACGCCGGCGACGCCACGCATGAGTTCGGCGGTGTCGAGGATGTTCTGTTCCTCGATCGCCTCGCCGGAGACCGCGCTGATGTTGTACGGCACCGCCAGGATGTCCTGTTCGCGCCCCTGCGCGGTGACGGTGACTTTTTCCAGCTCGGTGGCCTTGCCCTTGTCATTCGGCGCTCCGGCAGCTTGCGCGAATGCGAATCCCGGCGCGAGCAGGCCGGTGACGATGGCCGTGGCCAGCAGGCTGCGACGCAGGCTGGGACGGGATGAGTCCGGGTGACGGGTGTTCATGGTATCGATCTCCCCTCGATGGAAGCAGTGGCGTGATGGTGGCGATGCAGGTTCATGGGCGGCGTGGCAATTGCAGTGACCCCAGCGCCGCGAGCGTTGGAGACTCGACCCGCGCGGCGCCATAGGCCGGGAAGACCACGGTGTGATCGCGAAAGCTCTTGAGCGGCTGCCCAAGCCCGTGCCAACCGCGTTCGCGGCAGCGTTGCAGGTAGGCGAAATCGACCTCGAACGGGATCACCTCGCGCCCGACGCCGGCCTGGTAGATCACTTCCCCGCCCGGCCCGCAGATGACCGACTGTCCGGTCCCGAGATCACCTGCAGCGCAGATGTCGACGAAGTAGCACTGGTTCATGATCGCGTTGGCGCGCGCGATGCAGATTTCCACGTCACGGTCGATGGTGCTGGTCATGGTCGGATGCAGGATCACTTCGGCACCCAGGCTCACGAGCGAGCGCGTCACCTCCGGGAACCACATGTCGTAGCAGATCGCCACGCCGAAGCGGCCGACGCCGGGCACATCGAAGACGGTGAATTCACTGCCCGAGGCGATGTTGCGCTCATAGGGCATGAACGGATAGATCTTGCGGTGGCGAACGACCACGTTGCCCTGCGGATCGATCACCGGCGTGGTGTTGTAGATCGCATCGCCATCGCGTTCGTAAAGCGAGCCGGGGATCAGCCACAGGCCGGTTTCGCGTGCCAGCTTGCACAGGATGTTCTCGGTCTCGCCCGGCATGCACTCGGCCAATGCCGGATTGGCACCAAAACCGCAGAGCTCGCCCATCACCACCATGCTCACCCACGGGTAGCGGCGTGCCACGAGCGCGACTTCCGCCGCGATCCGATCCAGATTGTTGCCGGGCGACAAGGCCAGTTGCAGGCCGGCGATGCCAAATGTTCGAACGGGTTCCGCGGTATCCAAGGCGTGCTTCCTCTGCGAGCGGGCTGGGCATGGACGGTAGCCTCCAGACCGTCCGCTGATTAGTGCCAGATCGGCAAGCAGGATGGAGCCAGTGCGTTCACTTTGACTTGCGCGCGGACGGCGTGCGCGTCACCACGGCACGGTCCACGAGGCGGCCATCCTCGCCGTAGAAGCGCAACTGGTCGTCCTCGATCACCACGGCAAAACCGGCTGGTTCACCATAGGCCCACTGCCGCCATTGGCGATACCAGCGATCGCCCTCGATCCACCAGTGCCCGCGATCGCAGTCCTCGCCGGCGTAGCCTGCGGTTCCGACCAGGTCCCCGCCTGCCTGCACTTCGAGCGTGCACGGCTCGCCGTAGACCGTGCTGTAGAGCAAGGTGCAACCCGACATCGCCCGCCGCAGCGCCTTGCCGCGCAACGGCTCGACTCGTTCTTCCTCGATCCGGCGCGCCGCAGTGGCGAGATCGCCACGGATCAGCCGCGCGAGAGTGCGCACGCCGTCGCGAATCCGGCTCGCGGCAATCGCGGTCACGCCCATGCAGAGCGCCTGGCCGTCATCGCCGCGATCGACCGGCTCGACCAGCACCCCGAGTGCGCTCGCCTGGCGCGCCAGTTCACGCGCATCCATGCCCTCGGGCAGGCTCACCCGATAGGCACTGGAGCCAGGCGAGGCCTCGATCCGGACGGCATCGTGCAGGTAGTGGTTGAGCGCATCACGCAATGCCGTGCGGCGCTCGGCAAGAATGCGCCCGGCGCGCACGAGCGCGGCGGAATAGTGCCCGAGCCCGATGAAGTAGGCCCAGGTCCGCTGCAACACCCGCGATGGCGTGGTTCCCTGGCTGCGGCGCAGTTCGCGCGCGCGCTCGATCACGGCGGCGGGAGCGCTCAGCAGTCCCGGCGATTCGCCGCAACAGGCGGCCGGAGCGAGGCTGCCGACGTGGACGACGCGCCCGGTGGTGTCGAACGCGCGCAAGGCGGGTGCGACCCGGCCACCGTCCTGCACCCCAGCCGGAACATCGTGCTCGATCAACACCGCATCGGCTTCCACCACGCGCTCCAGCAGGCGGCGCGGCAGCGCGGAATCGATATCGAAGCCATGCCGCGCACTGGTCACCACCACGGCGCCGTGTGGCAACGGCGTGCGCAGGTGCGGATCAAGCCATGACAGCTCGGCACGTCGCACCCGCATGCGATGCTCGAACTCCGGATCGACCGGACGCTCCAGCACGACCGGGGTGCCGCGGCGCACCAGCAGTTCGCCGGCCAATTGCAGTGCCTGGCGACTGCTCAAGGTCACCAGTACCTCGTCGACACGCGCCTCGATGCCACGCATCGGCAGGACCTTGCCGCGCATTTCCTCGATCAGCATGGGATCGTCGCCATCACCGGACTCGTACGGCCACTGCACGATTTCGTGACGCGAGCCGGCCAGCCGTATCGCCTCTCCCCACTCCGCGACCGGCGCCAGATCGACGTCGACGCGCCCGTCGATGAAGGGAAACGGAAAGCGATGCCAGTGCTGTGGACAGCGGAAACTGCCGTTCTCGCCCGGCGGCAACAGGCGGGTTCCCAGTGGCGATGCCGGCTCGGGACTGCGCAGCGTGCGTCCGACGCGGGCGCCGGTGCTGGTGGCGGCGACGAACATGCCGCTGCGCGAGCGACTGGCGAGGTGACCATCGGCCAGCAACGCGTCATAGGCGAGGCTGACGGTGTTGCGCGAAACCCCGATGCGATCGGCCAGCAGGCGCGAAGATGGCAGCCGTTGGCCGGGCCGCAGCACGCCGCGATGAATCGCATCGACCAGGCGCTGACGCAACTGCTGCTGCAGGCTCAGCGGACTGGCCGGATCGAGTGCGATCGAGAACAGGTCGCCGCTGCGCGGCTCGCGCTTGAGCTTCGGCCCGGGTCGTCGAACTCGCGCGTTCGCCATGCCGTGTCCTAGACCGGTTGCAGGGCCTGCTCCAGCAGGCCCATGCCCTCATCGAAGACCGCGTCCGGAATGGTGAGCGGGTACAGCAGGCGGATCGATTCGGCCTGGCTGCCGCAACCCAGCAGCATCAGGCCGAGGCCATGGGCGCGCTGCAGCACGGCCTTGGTCGCGGCCGGGTCGGGCCGGGTGGAACCCCGCTCGGCAAGCAGATCGAAGGCCAGCATCGAGCCCAGGCCGCGCAGGTTGCCGATCGGGCGCAGATCGGCACGCTCGGAAAATGCCGCAAGGCGCTCGCGCACCCGGTCGCCGAGCACGTTGGCGCGCTCGATGAGCCGTTCCTCCTCGATCACCTCCAGTACCGCCAGGGCCGCGACGCAGGCCACCGGGGAGCCGGCATAGGTGCCACCCAGGCCGCCCGGCTCGACCGCATCCATGACCGCTGCCCGTCCGATCACACCCGACAGCGGAAAGCCGCCGGCGAGCGATTTGGCCACCGTCATCAGGTCGGGACGCACGGCGGAATGCTCGATCCCGAACAGGCGTCCGGTGCGGGCGAAGCCGGTCTGGACCTCGTCTGCGACCAGCAGGATGCCGTGCTCGTCGCAGACCTTGCGCAGCGCATGCAGCAGTTCCACCGGCGCCGGCAGGAAGCCACCTTCACCCTGCACCGGCTCGATCACGATCGCGGCCACATCCTCGGGCGAGACATCGGCGCGGAACAGTGCCTCCAGCGCCGCCAGGCTCTCGACCACGCTCGTGCCCTTGTGTGCGCACGGAAACGGCAGGTGATACACGCCGGCGGGCATCGGTCCGAAGCCGCGCTTGTACGGCATGACCTTGCCGGTCATCGCCATCGCCATGAAGCTGCGCCCGTGGAAACCGCCGGCGAAGGTGATCACGGCATGCCGGCCGGTGGCCGCGCGGGCGATCTTGACGGCATTCTCGACCGCCTCGGCTCCGGTCGAGAACAGGATCGAGCGGGTCGGCTTCTCAATCGGTGCGAGCGTGTTCAGGCGTTCGCACAATTCGATGTAGGAGGCATACGCCGCGACCTGGAAGGCGGTGTGGGTGTAGCGTCCGAGCTGGTCCGCGACCGCCGCCATCACCTTCGGATGGCGATGGCCGACATTGAGCACGGCAATGCCGCTGGCGAAATCGATGTAACGCCGCCCCTCCACGTCCCACAACTCGGCATTCTCGGCACGCTCGGCAAAGATGCCCATCGCACTGCCGACGCCGCGTGGCACACTCGCCGCACGTCGTGCCTGCAGGTTCGAATTCGTTGCCATGTCGATGTTTCCATTCCGGGGTCGGCAACAGCGTGGTGCCAACCGACGGTCCGTCGTAGTGCCAGATTTGATGACAGCATGGTGCCAGAAGCCGAATTCCCGTGTCGCCGCCCCTGTCGCCTGACCGGATCGACGCGGATTCCATCCGCGTGTCCGCAGGCGATGCGGTCTGCACGTCCGGCCGCTGCATCCACGCATTCCTTCGGGTAAGGTTCCGGTCATGGAACGCAAGTGGCTCCTCGCCGGCCTTCAGGACGAACTCCACTTCGTGGACTTCGTGCACCGGCTGCGCACGCTCGGCTGGATTCTCGGCACGATCCCGGCGCTGATGGTGCTGCACCGGCTGCAGGCATCGTCCTGGCTGACCTGGTTGCTGCTCGCCACCTGCGCGGTCTGGCCGCACATCGCCTGGCTGCATTCGCGTCGCGCACACCAGCCGCTGCGCAGCGAGTGGTTCAACATGTTGATCGATCCGCCGCTGATGGGCGCATGGATTGCGGCGATGCAGTTCAATCTGGTGCCCTCGCTCGCACTGGTGGCCCTGGTCATCACCAACTGCATCAGCGCCGGTGGCTGGCGACTCGGACTGCGCGCCCTGATCCTCCTCGGCGCCGCTGCGCTGCTGGTCTGCGCGGCGCACGGCTTTGCCTTCAGCCCGGAAAGCACGCTGGCGGAAACGATCGCCTGCATTCCACTGCTTCTGATCTACCCGATCGGCCTGAGCATGATGAATTTCCGGCTCTCGGCGCACATCAACCGGCAAAACCGCAGGCTCGAACAGCTCAACCGTGTCGACGAGCTGACCGGGCTGGCAAGCCGACGCCACCTGATGGGCGCCCTCACGCAATTGCTGCACGAATCCGGCAAGGCGCGCACCATCGCGACACTCATCCTGTTCGATGTCGATCACTTCAAACAGGTCAACGACAGCTTCGGCCACAACGCCGGCGACAGCCTGCTGCAGACCCTCGCCAGAATCGTGCGGGGCAGCCTGGGCGAGGCCGACGTCGCGGGCCGACTGGGCGGTGACGAGTTCTGCATCGTCCTGCCGCACGCGTCCAGCGAGGCGGCCCGTGCGCTCGCCGAACGCATCCGCGGCGAATGCGAATCCAGCCTGCGGATCGGCGACAGGCGGATCACGTTGAGCCTCGGAATCGCCAGTCTCGATGCCGACTTTGGCACCAGCGAGGACTGGCTGAATGCGGCCGATGCCGCGCTCTACCGGGCCAAGGCGAACGGACGCAACCAAGTCGCGGTGGCCGGAAGCCCCGAGCCGGAGTGCGCCCCATTGCCTGCGACTTGAGGCTTGCTGCAGGGACTCAAGTGCCGTCGCCCTGAATGCATCCGCTGCGGGATGATTCAGGCAGGTGCGGGCATGCGCAGGATCGGATGCGGTTCGCGCAGCACGAACTCGCGACGCACATGCGCCAACAGGTCACGCTGACCGCCGAACGGCAGCTCGCGTGCGGCCCGCGCCAGACTCACCCAGCGAAACGCCGAATGTTCGTGGTTGAGGCGCACCACGGCATCCATTGGAACGCGCGCAACGAAGGCCGGGACGAGCTGGATGCAGGCGTTGGCAGCATCGAAGAACTGCTCGCAGAAACTCGTGGCCCAGAGCGAATCGGGCACCAGCCCGGTTTCCTCGGCCAGTTCACGCCGTGCCGCCAGCCAGCCGGCCTCGCCGGCTTCGATGTGTCCTGCGACGTAGGTCCAGGTGCCGTCCATGTAGCGCGAATGCCGCCGTACCAGCAGCATTCGCGTCGCCGCGCCAGCACCACGCAGGACGAGGATCGACACCATGGTGCAGCGTATCGGCAGTTCCGCCATGTCCTGTCTCCGGTTGCACGCAACGCGACATCATCCCACGCGTTCGCATCGTCGTCGGTGCGTGGCCCATTCGCGCTACAGGCAATGCCGGCGCAACGCCTCCGGCGAGTGTCGCGAGAGCAGGCCCGGTGGCACGTCGAACAGCGTCTTCGCGCCACGCTCGCCGGCGCATGCCAGCCGATGCACGGCGCGCGCGCAGGCAACCAGCACGCTGGCGGTGAATTCCGGGTTCGAGTCGAGCTGCAGCCGGTATTCGATCAAGTGCGCGTGAGCAACACTGGTGCTGCCGCTGCGCAGCACGAAACCGCCATGCGGCATCGCCGCGTGCTCGCGCGCCAGTTCTTCGGCACTGATGAAGTGCACGCGGGTGCGATAGGGCGCAAAGTAGTCGGGCATGGTGACGATCGCCTCGCGCACCGCATCGGGATCGGCTCCGGCCTCCAGCACCACGAAGCACTCGCGCTCATGCTGCTGGTGCGGATCCAGGGGGGCGCGCGCGCCGGCGCGCACCTGTGCCATCGCCTCTTCGGAAGGAAGGGTGTATTGCACGCCGCCGGCCACGCCGGGCACGCGACGGATCGCATCCGAATGGCCCTGGCTCAGGCCGCGCCCCCAGAATGTGCTGGACTGGCCATCGGGCAGCACGGCCTCGGCCAGCACCCGCTGCAGCGAGAACAGTCCCGGATCCCAGCCGCCGGCGATCAGGGCGACATGGCCGCTGGCGCGTGCCGCCGCATCGACGGCGGCAAAGTGTTCCGGGATGCGCGCATGGGTATCGAAGCTGTCGACGACGTGGTAATGCGCCGCGTTGTTCGGTGTCTGCCGTGGCAGATCGTTGCGCGATCCGCCGCACAGGATGAGCACGTCGATGTCATCGCGCGCCGGCAACAGCGCCGCGGCAGGCAGCACCGGCGTCGCGGCATCGAGTGGCGTGATCGAGGTCGGATCACGCCGTGTGAAGATGCCGGCCAGATGCATGTCGGGATTGTGCCCAAGCGCCCGTTCGACGCCGCGACCGAGGTTGCCGTGGCCGAGGATTCCGATGCGGATCGAGGCGTTCATGGGTCGGACTCGGGCGAAAAGGGCCGCCACGATAGCGCATCCGTGTCGCTTCGAGCCAGGTCAGGCTTTTCCGCGCGCACCCACGGCGCGGGTGCAGAACGCACAAATCGCTTCCACCAGTCGCTCCTTGTCGCGCACGGTCTTGCGGCTTGGTCCGATCGGACCGACCAGGGCCTCGGTGAAGGCACCCACGATGCAGGCGGCGCTGGCATCGAGGTTCTGATTGGGGAACACGCCCGCTGCCACGCCTTGCTTGAGCACGGATTTGAATACGTCGCCCAGTTGCCGGCGGGCGCGGATTCGCTCGGCGTCCACTTCCGGCTCGGCCGGTTCGGCGATGAAGGCCCAGGCGAGATACGGCCCTGCCAGCGCGCGCCGCACGAAGGATGCCACCGCCGCACGCAAAGCCTGCGCGGCATCGGGCTGCTCGACGATGACCTCGTGCAGGATCGTGACCTCGTACTCGACTGCTGCGGTCAGCACCTCGACGAACAGTTCGGCCTTGGACGGGAAGTAGCGATAGATCGTGCCGGTCGACACTCCGGCCTCGGCCGCGACGGCGGCAATCTGGGCCTGGCGGAAGCCGCCCGCGGCAATCAGTCTGCGGGTGGCACGCAGGATGCGCTCGCGGTTGCCGGCGAGGCGTTCTTCCATCAGGCGGGTGCGGCGATAGGCCATCGGGCGAGGACTGAAATGGTCGGGATGCCGGATTCTAGCCGCCTCGACGCTTCGTTTCCGCAAAGAAATGAATTACGATTCATTCCATTATCGGGACGGGTGTCGGCGTCGCAGCGCGATGTCCTGTGCAACCGGCCGTATCGCAACGCTCGCAAGGGGACATGCCATGACGCTCGCCGCATTCGATTTTGGCCTTGGGGAAACCGTCGATGCCCTGCGTGAGGCGGTGCACGATTTCGCCCAGGCGAAGATCGCACCTCTGGCCGAGGTCACCGATCACAACAACAGCTTTCCCAACGAACTGTGGTCACAACTGGGCGAAATGGGCCTGCTGGGCCTGACCGTCGAGGAGGACTACGGTGGCACCCACATGGGCTATCTGGCGCATGTGGTGGCGATGGAGGAAATCTCTCGCGCCTCGGCTTCCATCGGATTGTCCTATGGCGCGCACTCCAATCTTTGCGTCAATCAATTGCGCAAGAACGGCACGCACGCGCAGAAGCTGAAATACCTGCCCAAGCTGGTATCCGGCGAGCACATTGGCGCACTTGCCATGAGCGAGCCGGGTGCGGGCTCGGATGTGGTTTCGATGCGGCTCAAGGCCGAGCGCCATGGCGATGTCTTCGTGTTGAACGGCAACAAGATGTGGATCACCAACGGCCCGGATGCCGACACTCTTGTGGTTTATGCCAAGACCGACGTGGCGGCGGGTTCCAAGGGCATCACTGCCTTCATCGTGGAAAAGAGTTTCAAGGGTTTTTCCACCGCGCAAAAGCTCGACAAGCTCGGCATGCGCGGTTCCAACACCTGTGAACTGGTGTTCCGCGATTGCGAGGTGCCGGCAGAAAACGTGCTGGGTGAAATCAACAAGGGCGTGCGGGTGTTGATGAGCGGGTTGGATTACGAGCGCCTGGTGCTGTCCGGTGGCCCGCTGGGCATCATGGCGGCCTGCCTTGATGTGGCCCTGCCCTATTCGCGCGAGCGCAAGCAGTTTGGCCGTTCGATCGGTGATTTCCAGTTGATGCAGGGCAAGCTCGCCGACATGTACGTCGGCTTCAACGCCTGCCGCGCCTATGTCTATGCCGTGGCTCGCGCCTGCGACCGTGGCCAGACCACGCGCAAGGATGCGGCCGGGGCCATTCTTTATGCCGCCGAAAAAGCCACCTGGATGGCAGGGCAAACCATCCAGATCCTGGGCGGCAACGGCTACATCAACGATTACCCGGCAGCGCGACTGTGGCGCGATGCCAAACTCTACGAAATCGGTGCGGGCACCAGCGAAATTCGGCGCATGCTGATCGGGCGTGAACTCGGGCAGGAGATGGGCTGATCATGTCGACACTCAAATCCAAAATCGCATCTGGCAGCGAAAACTTTCACGCCAATGCCGAAGCCATGCGCGTGCAACTGGACGAAGTGCGTGTGCATTTTGCCAAGATCGCCCAAGGCGGTAGCGAAAAATCACGTCAGAAGCATCTGGCACGCGGCAAGCTGCTGGTGCGCGAACGCATCGATGCCCTGCTCGATCCGGGTTCGCCCTTCCTCGAAATCGCACCCTTTGCCGCCACCGGCATGTACGAGGATGCGGTGCCCTGCGCCGGCATGGTGGCCGGCATTGGCCGAGTGGAAGGCGTGGAGTGCGTGATCGTGGCCAACGATGCCACGGTCAAGGGCGGCACCTATTACCCGATCACGGTGAAAAAACACCTGCGCGCACAGGAAATCGCACGCGAGAACCGCCTGCCCTGCATCTATCTGGTCGATTCCGGCGGCGCTTTTCTGCCGCTGCAGGATGACGTCTTCCCCGACAAGGAGCACTTCGGCCGCATCTTCTACAACCAGGCCACGCTCTCGGCCGAAGGCATTCCGCAGATCGCCTGCGTGATGGGTTCGTGCACTGCCGGTGGTGCCTATGTGCCGGCGATGAGCGATGAAACCGTGATCGTGAAGGAACAGGGCACGATCTTCCTGGGCGGTCCGCCGCTGGTGAAGGCTGCCACCGGCGAGGAAGTCAGCGCCGAGGATCTGGGCGGGGCCGACGTGCACACCCGCATTTCCGGCGTGGCCGACCACTTTGCACTCGACGACCGCCACGCGCTTGCGCAGGTGCGGCGCATCGTCGCCAACCTCAACTGGCAAAAGCAGGGCCGGCTCACGCTGACCGAGCCGGAAGCACCGCTGTACTCGGCAGAGGAGCTGTATGGGGTGATCCCGGTCGATACCCGCAAACCGTTCGATGTGCGCGAAGTCATCGCGCGCATCGTGGATGGCTCGCGCCTGGATGAATTCAAGGCGCGCTACGGCACCACCCTCGTCACCGGTTTTGCTCATATCCACGGCTACCCGGTCGGGATTGTCGCCAATAACGGCATCCTGTTTTCCGAATCCGCGCTCAAGGGCACCCACTTCATCGAGCTGTGCGCCAAGCGCGGCATCCCGCTGGTGTTCTTGCAGAACATCACCGGCTTCATGGTCGGGCGCAAGTACGAGAACGGCGGCATCGCGCGCGACGGCGCCAAGATGGTGATGGCCGTGGCCTGCGCCAAGGTGCCCAAATTCACCGTGGTGATCGGCGGCAGCTTCGGCGCCGGCAACTACGGCATGTGCGGGCGCGCCTATTCACCACGCTTCATGTGGATGTGGCCCAATGCCCGCATCGGCGTGATGGGCGGCGAGCAGGCCGCCAGCGTGCTGGCCCAGGTGCGCCGCGATGGCATCGAGGCGAAGGGTGGCAATTGGTCGGCGGAAGAGGAAGCCGAATTCAAGGCTCCGATCCGGGAAAACTTCGAGCACCAGAGCCACCCCTTCTACGCCAGCGCCCGGCTCTGGGACGACGGCATCATCGACCCGGCCCGCACCCGCGAAACCCTCGCCCTGGCACTCTCGGCGGCACTCAATGCACCGATCGAGTCCAGCGATTTCGGCATCTTCAGGATGTAATCCGATGAGCAATGAACGGGTTCAAATCGAGCAGGCCCATGGCATCGCAACGCTGTGGCTCAATCGCCCGGAAAAGCACAATGCCTTCGACGAGCATCTGATTGCCGCGATCACCTCGGCCCTGAATGAGCTGGCCGCCGATGCCAAGGTGCGGGCGGTGGTGCTGGCCGGGCGCGGCAAGAGTTTTTCCGCTGGTGGTGATCTGGACTGGATGCACCGCGCCGCCGGTTTCAGTCACGAGCAGAACCTGGCCGATGCGGGTCTGCTGGCCAAAATGCTGCGCACCCTGGCCGAATTCCCCAAGCCCACGATTGCCCGGGTGCAGGGTGCAGCGCTGGGTGGCGGCGTCGGCCTGGTCTGCGCCTGCGATATCGCCATCGCCAGCGAGCGCGCGTTTTTTGCCACCACCGAGGTGCGCGTCGGCCTGATCCCGGCCACCATCGGCCCCTATGTATTGCGCGCCATCGGCACGCGCCAGGCACAGCGCTACTTCCTGAGCGCCGAGCGCATCAGCGCCGAGCGCGCACGCGAGATCGGCCTGGTGCACGAAGTCGTGGGCGAAGCCGCACTGGATTCCAAACTGGCGGAAGTCACCGCCGCACTCACTGCCTGCGGCCCGCAGGCGCAGGCCACGGCCAAGCGCTTCATCACCGAAGTTGCCAATCGCCCGATCGAATCCGGACTCATCGCCGACACCGCCCGCGCCATCGCCGATATCCGCGCCACTGATGAGGCCCGGGAAGGTTTGACGGCGTTTCTGGAGAAGCGCCGCGCAACATGGGCGACGGGCTGATGTTCTTTTTGCTCGCAAGCTTGATGCTCGGCAGGAGTGCTCACCCGTTCCTGCCATCAATCCGCGAGCTGCGGCGAGAGCAGTTGCACGCCGGGATGGCGCGCGAACTTGCGGTCGAAAGTCACCAGACGCAGATCCACGCGCGCGGCTTCGGCGGCAATCATGGCATCGGCAAAATCGAAGCCTTCTCCCATCGCCGCAAGCGCCGCACCAAAGATATCGGGTGCCTGGAGTTGGACGGCAGGGTGAACCTGCAGTTGGGCAAGCGCCCCGATCACGGCCTCGCGCGGATGGTGCATGGCATGCAGCAACACCCAGACCAGCTCCATCTGGACAACTTGCGCAACGTAAATCCGACCCTCCCGGGCCAGCAATTGTCGTGCAGCCCGGCACTGCTCCGGCGAGCCCGGATCGTCCACCAGGGCGCGGATCAGCACATTGGTATCGACGGCGAGCATCAGCGCCGGGTAGCGCGCTCGGAGCGCTCGACAACGGCATCGGCAATCGCCTCGTCCATGTCCTCAAGGCTGACGGGATGCTTCGTTTGCAGGATGCCGAACAGCGAAGCGATGTCGGTTTCGACCTTTTCCAGCACCACCAGGCCATCGCGCTCGACAAAACGCACCGGCGTCCCCGGCTCGATGCCGAGTTTGCGCCGGATCGCAACGGGAATCGTGACCTGGCCTTTGGACGATGCAGTTTGGATGCTCATGTCAAACCTTTGTGAAAAGGTAAAACCCATGTGCGCAAGGTACAACTTTTTTGCAGCCAATGACAGTGTGGCGCGCCAACCTCGTTCAGGCGGATGCCCACGGCTTTCAACTGGAACAAACCCATGAACGTACGCGCCTTTCACACCATCCTGATCGCCAACCGCGGCGAGATCGCCTGCCGAGTCATCCAGACCTGCCGCCGATTGGGCATCCGCACCGTGGCGGTGTACTCCGATGCCGATGCGAATGCGCGGCACGTGCGGCTGGCGGATGTGGCGGTGCCAATCGGCCCGGCAGCGGCGCGGGAGAGCTATCTGGTGGCCGAGAAGATCCTGGCGGCGGCGAAGCAGACCGGTGCCCAGGCCATCCACCCCGGTTATGGCTTTCTTTCCGAAAACGCCGACTTTGCCCGCGCCTGCGAACAGGCCGGCATCGTCTTCATCGGCCCGCCGGCCAGCGCGATTGATGCAATGGGCGACAAGAGCGCCTCCAAGCGCTTGATGACCGAAGCCGGGGTGCCGGTGACGCCGGGCTACAGCGGCGAGCGCCAGGAACCGGACTTCCTGCAGCAGCAGGCCGACGCCATCGGTTACCCGGTGCTGATCAAGGCCAGCGCCGGCGGCGGTGGCAAGGGCATGCGTCGAGTTGATCGTGGCGAGGATTTTGCCGAGGCCCTGACTTCGTGCAAGCGCGAGGCCGCTTCAAGTTTTGGCAACGATCACGTGCTGGTGGAAAAGTACGTGCTGCGCCCGCGCCACATCGAAATCCAGATTTTTGCCGATGCGCACGGCCATGTTTTGCACCTGAACGAGCGCGACTGCTCGGTGCAACGGCGCCACCAGAAGGTACTGGAGGAATCCCCTGCCCCCGGCATGACGCCCGAGCGCCGCGCCGCAATGGGCAAGGCCGCGACCGATGCCGCGCGCGCGGTCGGCTATGTCGGTGCCGGCACGGTGGAGTTCATCGTCTCCCAGGATGGCGAATTTCATTTCATGGAAATGAACACCCGCCTGCAGGTCGAGCACCCCGTCACCGAAATGATCACCGGCCTGGATCTGGTCGAGTGGCAGTTGCGCGTGGCGGCCGGCGAGCCCCTGCCGCTGAGTCAGGACGACGTGCCGCTGCTCGGCCATGCAATCGAGGCGCGCATCTACGCCGAGGATCCGGATCGCGGCTTCCTGCCCTCCATCGGCACCGCCAAGGTTTTCCAGTTGCCGCATGGCGAAGGCGTGCGGGTGGATACCGGGATCGAAGCCGGCGATGCCGTTACCCCCTACTACGATCCGATGCTGGCCAAGCTGATCGTGCACGGTGCCAATCGTGAAGAAGCGCTGGCACGGCTGCGCACGGCGCTGGCCGAGACCGCCATCGTCGGGCTCTCCAGCAATGCCGGCTTCCTCGCGCGCCTGATCGCCGAGGGTGGCGCCTTCGCCCGCGCCGATCTGGATACCGGCCTGATCGAGCGCGAGCACGATGCGCTGTTCCCACCGGCAGAACCGGTTTCACCCCGGCAGATCGCGCTCTTGAGCCTGGCCAGATTGCTGTCCGAGCGCGATGCCAGCGCCAAATCACACGACCCCTGGAGTGCACGCGCGGGCTGGCGTTTGCATGGCCAAGCTACACGCGAACTGCGCTGGCTGGATGGCGACAATCTGTACCTGGCCTCGACCTTGCCCGAAACCCGTGGCTGGCAAATCGTGGTCAACGACCAGGCCTTCAGCGCCGAAGGACAGCGCGATGGGCTGGCACTGCATGCCCGCATCAACGGTGAACACATCCATGTCCTGAGTTGCCACCTGGATGGGAGCTGGTATCTGTTCGAAGCCGGCAATCGGCATGTATTGAAGTCCGAAGACCCACTGGCCCGTGCGGAAACCAGTGGAGCAAATGGCGGCGACCTGACCGCGCCGATGCCAGGCAAGATCATTGCGCTCTTGGCCAAACCCGGCCCGGTCAAGGCCGGTGCCCATCTTCTGGTGATGGAAGCCATGAAGATGGAGCACACCATCGCAGCACCTGCGGATGGCGAACTGGAGGGCTTTCGCGTCAGCGTGGGCGAACAGGTCAACGAGGGCGCGGCCCTGGTGGACTTCAAGCCCGCTGGAGAATCGGCATGAGCACAGCACCTGATTTCGTCCAGATCGTTGAAGTCGGTCCGCGTGACGGCCTGCAAAATGAAGCACGAGAGGTTCCCACCGCCACCAAGATTGCGCTGATCCAGCGCCTGGCCGAATGCGGCCACACCGTGGTGGAAGCCACCAGCTTCGTCAGCCCGAAATGGATTCCACAACTGGCCGATGCCAACGCGGTGCTGAGCGGAATGCAGCGCCGCCCCGGCGTGCGCTATCCGGTTCTGGTGCCGAACGAACAGGGGCTGGATCGCGCCCTCGCCGCCGGCGCGCGCGAGATCGCGGTTTTCACCGCCGCTTCCAGCGCCTTCACCCGCAAGAACATCAACTGCGATGTGGACGAATCGCTCCAGCGCATCGCCACGGTAATGGCGCGATTGCGCGATCAAAACCTGTGGATTCGCGGCTATGTTTCCACCGTACTGGGCTGCCCCTATCAGGGCGAAGTGCCGGTGGCCGATGTGGTGCGCGTGGCCAAGGCCCTGCACGAACTGGGCTGCGCCGAAATCTCGCTCGGCGACACCATCGGCGTCGGCACCCCGCACAAGGCCCGCGCCATGCTGGAAGCCTGCGCCAGCGAAATTCCAATGGAAAAACTGGCGGTGCACTTCCACGATACCTACGGCCAGGCGCTGGCCAACGTTTTCGCCTGCCTGGAAGCCGGCGTGCGCGTGGTCGATGCCTCTGTCGCCGGTCTCGGCGGCTGCCCTTATGCGCAAGGTGCCAGCGGCAACCTCGCAACCGAGGATCTGGTGTACATGCTGCACGGGCTGGGCATGAAAACCGGGGTGGATCTGGATGCCCTGTGCGACACCGCGCGCTGGATCAACACTGAACTGGGCCGCGAACCCGTCAGCAAGCTGGCCCGGATCGAGAACGCGCGCCGCTTCAAGAACTGAAACGCCCCGTATCCCGCCAGCGCGCACGTTGCACCGAAGCAAACGCACGCAAATCCGTGAACAGGGGAGAAAATCCTTCAGCCAGGCGTGCATGCTTGCCGCGCAAATCCACAGCGCAGGCTTCCAGTTGCTCGCCCCCATGCGACAGGCGTTGGCCCAGGCCATGCAGGGCCCTTTCCACACCGGAAAAATCGGCATAGGCCATCAACCAATCCTGTGTCGCCATGTGCTCGGCCACAAGGCGGGCGCGCGGCGTCAACTCGGCGGCATGCTGCTCCAACAGGCGATACGCCTGTTGCACGAATGTTGCCAGTTTCACACCGGCATGCTGCTCGAAATCCCGCGCCAGCACATGGTCCCAGAACACATCCAACGCAATGCCGGCATAACGCCGTTGCCCAGGTTCAAACAGCGCCAGCGCCGACCTCACAACAGGGTGCTCATCGGTAAAGCTGTCGATGCGCCGGTGCAGGTAAATCTCACGAGCCACCACCGGCGCAAAACCATTCAAGTCCCGCCCCTTGACGAAGTCACCGAGAAAGGCACCCAGCATCGCTTCCTCGTCGGGTGCAGCCAGCAGCAGGTGCGCGAGATAGTTCATGCCGGCCAGATACCGGAACTGCCGCGCCGGTGCGAACCGATGAGGTGGGTATCGACCATGCCCACCGCCTCCATCAGGGCGAACATCGTGGTTGGGCCAACGAAGCGGAACCCGGCACGGCGCAGGGCCTTGGCAAGCGCAACCGACTCGGGCGATTGGGTCGGGATTTCCGCAAGGCTGCGCGGCCTCGGTGTTTGAGTGGGCTGGAAGGACCACAGCAGCGCCGCCAAACCACCCTCGGATCGCAATTCGAGCGTGGCGCGGGCGTTGTTGATCGTGGCCAGGATCTTGCCCCGGTTGCGCACGATGCCGGCATCCCCCAGGAGCCGCGCAACATCGGCATCGCCAGAGCCGGCCACCCGCTCCGGTTCGAAGTTTTCGAAAGCCGCTCGAAAAGCCGGTCGCTTGCGCAGGATCGTCGCCCAGGACAGACCGGATTGGAAGGCCTCCAGACTGAGGCGCTCGAACAGCCCGCGCTCATCACGCACCGGCAAACCCCACTCGGTGTCGTAGTAGTGGCACAGCAAAGGATCAACACTGGCCCAAGGCGGGCGTGCCAAACCATCTTCGCCCATGGTCAGGTCCGGCGACATGGTCGGATCGAATGCGTGGGAATGGCTCATGCGCTGCCGATGATGGGTGTTCCTGACCAGCCGCAAGGGTGGCAGCAATCGTGCACGAAATGCCAGATGCGGAATCCGTCGTGCCTTTGCCTCGATGGATCCGCACGGCCACGCGCATGCGCCGTGATGTGGCCGCAGCGGGTGCGGATACGGTACCGAACAGTGGCATCCCGATCCGGCAAGCTTCACAATGGCCGCTTGGCTGGACGAGGGAAAAACATGAGCCTGAAGGAAGCGCGCGTTCCCGACATCGGGAATCATCACGACGTGCCGGTCATCGAGATTCTCGTATCTCCCGGCGATACCGTCTCCGCCGACCAGGGTCTGGTCGTCCTTGAATCGGACAAGGCAACGATGGAGGTGCCCGCGCCATTCGCCGGCACCGTCCGCGAGGTAAAGGTCAAGGTTGGCGACAACGTCAACGAGGGCAGCGTGGTGGTGCTGATCGAGGCGGCCGAAACGGCGGCAACGACCCCGACCAAGGCCGCTGCGCCGACAGCTTCCGCGACTCCCGTGCCAGCGCCGGCCCCTGCACCCGCGGCAGAGGCACCGAAGCCGGTTGTTGCAGGCCCTGAAGCGACTACTGCGCTGGGCAGCGCCGGGCAACGCACCCCGCCGGTCAGTTTCGACGCCGATGCGGTATTGCCATCGAAGGTGCCTTACGCCACCCCGGCGGTGCGCCTGTTCGCGCGCGAACTGGGTGTGGATCTGGCCCAGGTCAAGGGCAGCGGGCGCGAGGGTCGCATCCTGCGCGAGGACGTGCAGAACTTCGTCAAGGCCGCGCTTGCCGGCGGAATCGCGAACACCGCGGCGCCTGCCGCCAGCGGCAATGGTCTGAACCTGCTGCCCTGGCCAAAGGTGGATTTCGCCAGGTTCGGCGAAATCGAAGTCGAGCCGCTGTCACGCATCAAGAAGATTTCCGGCGCGAATCTGGCACGCAACTGGGCAATGATCCCGCACGTCACCCAGTTCGAGCAGGCCGACATCACCGAGATGGAGGCGTTCCGCAAGAAGCTCGGCGAGGAAAACGCGCAACTCAAGGTCACCCCGCTGGTGTTCCAGATCAAGGCCGCGGTCGCGGCCTTGCGCGCATTCCCGCGCTTCAACGCCTCGCTCGATGGCGACAACCTGGTGTTGAAGAAGTACTTCCACATCGGCATCGCGGTCGACACACCCAACGGCCTGGTCGTGCCGGTACTGCGTGACTGTGACCGCAAGGGTCTGCTGGATCTGGCGCGCGAACTGGGCGAGATCAGCAAGAAGGCGCGCGAGGGCAAACTCGGCCCGGCGGACATGAGCGGTGGCTGCTTCTCGATCTCCTCGCTCGGTGGCATCGGCGGCACCAGCTTCACGCCGATCATCAACGCCCCGGAAGTGGCGATCCTCGGCGTTTCCAAGGCCGAGCTGCAGCCGGTCTGGAACGGCGAGAAGTTCAAGCCACGGCTGATGCTGCCGCTGTCGCTGTCCTACGACCATCGCGTCATCGACGGTGCCGAAGCCGCGCGCTTCGCACGGTTCCTCGCGCAGCAACTCGGCGACATCCGCCGCTTGCTGCTCTGACATTCCCCGGCGGCGTGCGGCCGTGCCCGCGCCGCCATCGAACACACCCCTTGCGGCGGGAGGTTTCATGGCACGCATCGAGATCAAGGTCCCGGACATTGGCAGCCACCACGATGTCCCGGTGATCGAACTGTTGGTCGCAGCCGGTGACACGGTGAAAAAGGACCAGGGTCTGGTCACGCTGGAATCGGACAAGGCGACGATGGAGGTTCCCGCACCCGAGGCCGGCACCCTCGTCGAACTCAAGGTCGCGATCGGTGACAGCGTGAGCGAGGGATACCTGGTCGCGGTGCTGGAAACGGCTGCGGCAACCGAAGCACCTCCCGCACCCGTCGCCAAGCCGCCGGTCGCGCCCTCACCGCGCGCCCCGAGCGAACCCGAGGCGCCGCGTCCCGCCCTCGGCAGTGGCAGGACCGCCGACATCGAATGCGGCCTGCTCGTGTTCGGTGCCGGTCCGGGCGGCTACACCGCGGCGTTCCGCGCCGCCGACCTCGGTCTGGACGTGGTCATGGTCGAGCGCCATCCGACGCTCGGCGGTGTCTGCCTCAACGTCGGCTGCATTCCATCGAAGGCCCTGCTGCATGCGGCCGGCATCATCGACCACGCTCGCCATGGCACCGAACTGGGCATTTCCTTCGGCGCGCCGAAGATCGACCTCGATGCCCTGCGCGGTTACAAGATCGGCGTCGTCGGCCAGCTCACCAAGGGCCTTGCCGGCATGGCCAGGGCGCGCAAGGTACGGGTGGTGCAGGGTACCGGTCGATTCCTTTCGCCACGCGAACTGGAGGTCACGGGCAGCGATGGCAAGACCCAACTGCTGCGCTTCACCCAGGCGATCATCGCCGCCGGTTCACAGGCGGTGAAGCTGCCGATGTTCCCGTGGGATGACCCGCGCATCATGGATTCCACCGATGCGCTGAATCTGGCCGATGTGCCGAAGAAATTGCTGGTGGTCGGCGGCGGCATCATCGGCCTGGAAATGGCCACCGTGTACAGCGCGCTGGGCAGCCAGGTCAGCGTGGTCGAGTTCATGGACCAGCTCATTCCCGGTGCCGATGCCGATCTCGTCCGCCCGCTCGCGGCGCGGCTCAAGAAGGCCGGGGTCGAGGTTCACCTCAAGACCAAGGCCGCCACGGTCAAGGCCGAGAAGAAGGGCATCACGGTTGGCTTCGAGGCCGCCGTCGAGGGCCAGAAGCCGGCACTGGAATCGGGCACGTTTGATCGCGTGCTGGTGGCCGTGGGTCGCGCCCCCAATGGTGCGAAGATCGATGCCGACAAGGCCGGCGTGAAGGTCACCGAGCGCGGCTTCATCCCGGTCGATGCGCAGATGCGCACCAATGTGCCGCACATCTTTGCCATCGGCGACATCGTCGGCAACCCGATGCTGGCGCACAAGGCCACGCACGAAGCCAAGCTCGCCGCCGAAGTCGCTGCCGGCCAGAAGCGCGAATGGGTGGCCCGGGTGATTCCGTCGGTGGCCTATACCGATCCCGAGATCGCCTGGGTCGGCGTCAGCGAAACCGAGGCCAAGGCCAAGGGTCTCAAGGTCGGTATTGGCAAATTCCCCTGGGCCGCCAGTGGCCGCGCCATCGGCATCGGTCGCACCGAGGGTTTCACCAAACTGTTGTTCGACGAAGAAACCCACCGCGTCATCGGTGGCGGCATCGTCGGTCCCAATGCCGGCGAACTGATCGGCGAAGTGGCCCTCGCCATCGAGATGGGCGCGGAAGTCGCCGACATCGCCGCCACCATCCACCCGCATCCGACCTTGAACGAATCGGTGGCGATGGCGGCGGAGGTGTTCGAGGGCACGATCACGGACCTGTATATCCCGAAGAAGCCCTAAGACCAGCCGACCAATGTCATGGTGGAAAAGCAAAAAAGCTCGATCACATCATGAACCGTGGGAGGCCAGTGACTTCAGACGATAAATGGCTTCCAGGGCTTGCTTGGGACTGAGTTCGTCGGGGTTGATTCCGGCAAGTTCATCCAGTGCCGCGTATGTCGGCGGAAACAGACCGAATTGGCGGGGCTCGTCAAGCTCTGTCGGGGTCGAGCGGCTCTGGTCGGGTGCAACGGCTTGACGCTCCAGACGCGCCAGCGCGCGGCGCGCATCGGCAAGTACCGGGCGCGGCAGGCCGGCGAGGGCGGCAACCTGCAGACCGAAGCTGCGATTGGCCGGGCCATCCTTGACCGTGTGCATGAACACGAGCGCGTCGCCGTGCTCGACGGCGTCGAGATGGACGTTGGCAATGCCGCTGGCGACCTCCTGTGCGAGGCTCGTCAGTTCGAAGTAGTGCGTCGCGAAGAGCACGCAGGCACGATTGTGCTGCGACAGGTGGCGGGCGCAGGCCTCGGCCAGCGCCAGACCGTCGTAGGTCGATGTGCCACGGCCGATCTCGTCCATCAGGACCAGCGAGTGCTCGGTCGCATGATGCAGGATGTGGCTGGTTTCGCTCATCTCGACCATGAAGGTGGAATGGCCCTTGGCCAGATCGTCGCCGGCGCCGATGCGGGTCAGGATGCGGTCGATCGGGCCGATGATGGCAAGGCTGGCGGGCACGAAACTGCCGATGTGCGCGAGCAGGACGATCAACGCGTTCTGGCGCATGTAGGTGCTCTTGCCGCCCATGTTCGGGCCGGTGATGACGAGCATGCGGCGCTCGGGCGTGAGCAGGAGGTCGTTGGGTTCGAAGGGTTCCTCGCGCACCGCCTCGACGACGGGGTGACGGCCGCGCTCGATCCGGATTCCGGTCTCCTCGACCAGTTCCGGGCGCGACCAGTCCAGTGCCAGTGCGCGTTCGGCAAAGCAGCCCAGCACGTCGAGCTCGGCGAGGGCAAAGGCGCAGCGCTTGAGTGCCTCGAGTTCGGCATTGAGCGTGTCGAGGAGTTTCTCGTAGATCTGACGCTCGCGTGCCAGAGCGCGTTCGCGGGCGCTGAGCACCTTGTCCTCGAAGGCCTTGAGCTCCTCGGTGATGTAGCGCTCCGCCCCGGTCAGGGTCTGGCGGCGGCTGTAGTGCACGGGTGCCTTGTCGGATTGCCCCTTGCTGATCTCGATGTAATAGCCATGCACGCGGTTGTAGCCGACCTTGAGCGTGGCAATTCCGGTCGCGGCGCGTTCACGGGCTTCCAGTTCGACGAGGAACCGATCGGCGTGGCTCGCAAGATCACGCAATTCGTCCAGCTCGATGTCGTAGCCGTCGGCGATCACGCCGCCATCGCGCAGCAACAGGGATGGCTGGATGGCGATGGCGTTTTGCAGCAAGGAAGCCTGGACGGTGTGCTCGCCGAGTTCCGCAGCCAGTGCGCCGATTCGCGGCGAGTCCAGCGTTTCCAGCTCGGCGCGGATTGCCGGCAGCGCCAGCAGTCCATCGCGCAGGGTCGAGAGGTCGCGCGGTCGCGCCGAGCGCAGCGCGACGCGGGCGAGGATGCGTTCCAGGTCGCCGAGGGCACGGAATTGTTCGCGCAATGGTTCGAAGGCACGCGATTCGAGCAGGGTTGCGACCGCGTGATGGCGCTCGCGCAGCAGCAGCCGGGTACGCAGCGGGCGATGCAGCCAGCGGCGCAGGAGCCGTCCGCCCATCGGCGTGATCGAGCTGTCGAGCACGCCCAGCAGGGTGTGACGGGTGTTGCCATCGATGCGCGAGTCCAGCTCCAGATGCCGACGCGTGGCGGCACTCATCGCGATCGCATCGTCGCCCGATTCGAACCGGATCGAGGTCAGGTGCGGAAGATTCTGCTTCTGGGTTTCCTCGACGTAGCCGAGCAGCACACCTGCGGCGGCAATCGCGCGCGAATGCGTCGTCAGACCGAAGCCCGAGAGATCGTGCAGCCGGAAGAAGCGCAGCAACTGGCGGGTGCAGGCGTCGGCATCGAACAGCCACGGGGCACGGCGACGGCTGCCGGAGCGTTCGCTCAGCCATGCCGGAAGACCGTCCTGGTCGGGCAGCAGCAACTCGGCCGGTTCCAGTCGGGCAATCTCGGCTGCCAGCGCCTCTTCGGTATCCACTTCGTTGACGAGGAAACGTCCGCTGGACAGGTCGGCCCAGGCCAGGCCGTAGCCGTTGCGTGTCGGCGCGACCGCCATCAGCAAGGTGTCGCGGCGTTCCTGCAGCAGGGCCTCGTCGGTGACCGTTCCCGGCGTGACGATGCGCACCACCTTGCGCTCGACCAGGCCCTTGCTCGCGGCCGGGTCGCCGATCTGTTCGCAGATCGCGACCGATTCGCCCAGCGCCACCAGACGCGCCAGATAGCCCTCGTGTGCGTGCACCGGCACGCCCGCCATCGGGATCGGCTGGCCCGCCGACTGGCCGCGTTGGGTCAGGGTGATGTCGAGCAGGCGTGCGGCCTTGCGTGCGTCGTCATGGAAGAGCTCGTAGAAATCACCCATGCGGAAGAACACCAGGACATCCGGATGTTCGGCCTTGGCCGCAAGGTACTGCTGCATCAGGGGGGTGTGTTCGGGTGCTGTTCCCGAGCGGGTGTTGCTCATCGGCGGACGGATCGGCACAAGGGTCGGAACGGCCCATGGTAGCGGTGAAGCGCGGCTGCAAGAACCGCCGCCGTGCAGCGGACCATCATCAGTCCTTGTGTCGCGTCGTGGCGCATTGGAACGGACATCGTGCCACGCGGCGCTCGATGAATGCGCCAGGCCCGGCGTGTGCCGAGATGGATCGGATGCTTGCGGGTTTACTCGGTCGCGTGCTCAGGGTGCACGGGAGACAGGCGGGCCTTGCCCACGCGGCGTCGATCCAGATTCAGCACTTCGAGCTTCCAGCCGCCGGATTCGATCACGTCGCCCACCATGGGCAGGCGTTCGAGCCGGTGCAGGAACAGGCCCGACACCGTGACATAGGCAGGATCACGCTCCAGTGCGATGCCGGTGGCCTGCTGCAGGTCTTCCATCGAAAGCGAGGCGTCGACGATCCAGCCCTCGTCATCCTGCCGCTCGGCACCATGCTCGGCATCGCGGGTGTCGACGAGGTCGCCGGCGATTGCCGCAAGCAGATCGTTGGCCGTGATCAGGCCCTCGACGCTGCCGTATTCGTCCACCACCACGGCCAGCGGGATGGGATGTTCGCGGATGCGTTCGAGCGCCTGCAGTGCCGAGCTCGATTCGGGCAGGATCAGGGGTTCGCGCAGGTGTTCGGACACTGTCAGCGGCTTGCCCGCAACCAGCGCTGCGACCAGATCACGGCTTTGCACCACGCCCTGCAGGTTGTCGAGGTCGCCATCACTGACCAGCATGCGGGTGTGGGGTGAATCCATCAGGCGCTCACGCACGTGTTCGATGCCACGCCGGCTGTCGATCCATTCGATGTCCGGGCGCACCGTCATCACGCTTGCGACCGAGCGCTCGGCGAGGGTCAGGACGCTGCGGATCATGTCGTGTTCGGCCGCTGCCAGCCCCGGTTCCTGCGTCGCTTCATGGCTTGTCGGCTCGATCGTGCCGGGCGAGATGAAGTCCTCGGAAGGGCGCGAGCCGAGCAGGCGCATCACCGCATCGGCGGTGCGCTGGCGGAAGGGCAGGCGGCGCTGGTGGCGCTCGCGGTTGAACGCCGACCATTGGTTGAAGAATTCGATCAGGATCGAGAAGGCAATCGCGGCGTACAGGTAGCCCTTCGGGATGTGGAAGCCCAGCCCCTCGGCGATCAGGCTGAAGCCGATCATCAGGAGGAAGCCCAGGCACAGGATCACCACGGTCGCATGGCGGTTGACGAAGGCGGTGAGCGGTTTGCTGGCCAGCATCATCACCGCCATCGCGATCACCACGGCGGCCATCATGACCGGCAGGTGGTCGACGATGCCGACGGCGGTGATGATCGAGTCGAGCGAGAACACCGCGTCGAGAACCACGATCTGGGTGACGACCATGCCGAAGCCGGCGTGGGTGCGCTGCCCGCCGTCTTCATGGCCGTTGCCTTCGAGACGTTCGTGCAGTTCCGTGGTGGCCTTGAACAGCAGGAACAGGCCGCCGACGAGCAGGATCAGGTCACGACCGGCAAACGAATGCCCGGCGAGATCGAACAGCGGCTCGGTCAGGCGCATGATCCAGGACAGTGCGGCGAGCAGGCCCAGACGCATCAGCAGGGCAAGGCTCAAACCAAGCAGGCGGGCCTTGTCGCGTTGTGCCGGGGGCAACCGGTCCGCCAGGATGGCGATGAATACCAGGTTGTCGATGCCCAGGATGATCTCGAGGACCACCAGGGTTGTCAGGCCCATCCAGATGGACGGGTCGCTCAGCCACGCCATGCGGGCGCTCTTGTCTCGTGCGGGACCGGTATTTTGTCACGTTGCGCGCTGCCGCGCCCATGTCAACGCTCGTGATGCATCCACAACGCTTGCCGCGGGAGCGGTCAGGCCCCAACCTTGTTGCCGTGGAAAATCACCTTGATCGAATCGACCGACGCCCGCCTGCCGTCGCCCTGATGGGGCCGACCGCTTCGGGCAAGACCACGCTGGCGGTGGCCTGGGCGCAGCGCTTTGGTCTTGGAATCATCAGTGTCGACTCGGCCCTGGTGTATCGCGGACTGGACATCGGCAGTGCCAAGCCGGATGCCGCCACGCAGGCCGTCGCGCCGCATCGGCTGATCGACATCCGCGACCCGCACGAGGTCTATTCGGCGGCGGAGTTCCGCGCCGATGCCTTGCGCGAGATGCAGGCCTTGCGCGCCGCCGGCATGACGCCGCTGCTGGTCGGCGGCACCGGCCTGTATTTTCGTGCCTTGCTGCGTGGCTTGTCGGCCATGCCCGAGGCCGACCCCGCGACCCGCGAGGCGCTTGCAGGGGAGGCGGAGAAACGAGGTTGGCCGGCGTTGCATGCGCGCCTGCAGGACATCGACCCGGTGGCCGCAGCACGGATCAAGCCCGGTGACGGCCAACGCATCCAGCGTGCGCTCGAAGTGCATCGCCTGAGCGGACGCACGATCAGTGCCTGGCAGCAGGAGCGGCCGGTGCGGGATTTTCCCTTTCGTGTCCTGAAACTGGTGGTCGCGCCGGCAGATCGAAGCGAACTGCATGCCCGCTGCGCGGCGCGCTTCGAGCACATGCTGGCGGCCGGATTCCTTGACGAGGTGGCCGCCTTGCGCGCCGATCCGCGCCTGACCCCCGAGCTGCCGGCGCTGCGTGCGGTCGGCTATCGCCAGGCCTGGGAACATCTTTCCGGCGCGAGCACGGCGGCACAATTTCGCGAACGCGCGATCTTCGCCACGCGGCAATTGGCCAAGCGACAGCTCACCTGGCTGCGTGGCGAGCTGGATGCGCGCTGGTTCGATCCGTTGCGCGAGAACGCGGAAGCGACACGCGCGCTCACGGACTTCCTGGGTTCCCGGGCGTCTTGAGCGCGACAGGTGCTGCCTGCAAGGGCGGCCAGGGTCACGTCAACGTGCGCCGGCGTCCCAAGGCCATGGGTGGACACAGGCAAGGCGCCGTCTCGCCGAAAAGCAGGAATCATGGGCGATGACGAGTGCAATCGATGCTCGCTCATGCATCCGCCCGCAGGCTCCTAGGTTCGGGCGGAGACCTCAGCCGGTGTACTGGCTCAATGCCAGTTGCAGCAGGATCTGAGCCTCGCTGCGCAGGCTCTGGGGCGCGGTGATGCGCGCGTCGGGGCCGTAGCGCAGCACGTCCATCAGCAATTCGCGGGGATTGCTGTAGGGCAGGCGCAGTTCGTAGCTGCCATTGGGCAGGAACAGGCCCTGCTGCTGCGAGTGCCAGCGCTCTTCCGCCGCCCAGCGTGCCGCTTCGGCGCTGAACAGGATCGTCGCCCAGCCCTTCGGTGCGCCGGAAAAGATGCCATAGCTGGAGGCGAGGTGCTGGTCGAGCTCGGCGTCGGCGATGTCGATCGCGGCTTCGCCCAGGCTCTTGGCCTCATCGAGGCGATCGAGCGAAAAGCTGCGCAGCGCCTCGCGCTCGTGGTCCCAGGCGTCGAGGTACCAGTTGTTGCGGTAGTGGGTCAGGCGTTGCGGCGAGGTCGTGCGCCGGGTGGTGGCGTCGGTCGAGCGGGCGCGATAGCGGAATCCCAGGCGACGCCGTTGCAGCACGGCGCCCGAAACGAGGCGGAATGCCGCCTGATCGATGCGGCGCGTGCCGCTGGTGACCACGCGAATGCGCTCGACCGGCCAGTGTCGGCCTTCGGCCTGTTCGGAGAGAAGGTGCTCGATGCGCTCGCGGATCGGGTCGAGTGCTTCGGCGAGGAAATCGCCGGGTCCGGATTTTGCCAGCAACTGGCGCGTCGCGAGCAGCGCGTGCAGCTCGTCCGGACTCAGCCACAGGCCGGGCAGCTCGAAACGCTCGGCTTCGTCGCTGGCGTAGCGGAAGCCGGCGGGTTCATCGGACACCTCAACCGGCGCGCCGAGGAAGTCGCGCAGGAAGTTGACGTCGCGGTAGACCGTCGCGCGCGAGCACTGCAATTCATCGATCAGGCGCTGCAACGGAACCGGATAGCGTGCGCTGCGCAGGGTCCGGTGCAGCAGATTGATGCGCTCGTATCGATCCACTCCCTCACCCCGTGGCTGCGTGGTCGTCCACCTTGCGCCGCACGAGGATGCGCGCGGCAATCACGCCGGCTTCATACAACAGACACATCGGAATCGCCAGCATCAATTGCGAAACCACGTCAGGCGGGGTGATGACGGCGGCCACGATGAAGGCGCCGACGATGGCGTAGCCGCGGATCTCGCGCAGCTTCTCGACATCGACCCAGCCCAGCAGCACGAGGATCACGACCGCGACCGGCACCTCGAAGCTGAAACCAAAGGCAAGGAACAGCACCAGCACGAAATCAAGGTAGCGGCTGATGTCGGTCATCACTGCGACGCCCTCGGGCGTGACGCCGGTGAGAAAGCCGAACACCGCCGGCAGGACGAAATAGTAGGCAAAGGCACAGCCGGAATAGAACAGCACGACGGCCGACACCAGCAACGGCTGGGCGAGTCGTTGCTCATTGCGGTAGAGACCGGGTGCGACGAAGGCCCAGGCCTGATAGAGCACCATCGGCATGGCCAGTACCAGGGCGACGAAGAAGACCAGCTTGATCGGTGTCAGGAACGGACTGGCGACATCGATCGCGACCATCTGCGCGCCCTGTGGCAACTTGGCGCGCAAGGGCTCGGCCAGCACCGCGTAGATGCGGTTGGCGAACGGCACCAGCACGAGAAACACCGCAAGCACCGCGAACACCGCGCGCAGCAGGCGCGAACGCAGTTCCACCAGATGCCCGATCAGGCTCTGGCCGACGTCGGTTTCGGCGGAATCCTTCGACTCAGGCATTGGGCTTGGAGTCCGGAGCGGCGGTGTCCGGGTTCGATGCCGCTGCCGTGTCGACGATTTCGGCCCGGGTCTCGGCGGCGACCTTGGTCAGGCTGCGTTCGGTGTCCTGCACCGCCTTCTTCATGTCTTCCGCAGCCAGTTCCCGCTCGATGTCGGCACGGATCGAATGCCAGGTGGCGCGGGCCTTGCGCACATACAGGCCGGCGGTACGCGCGGCGCGCGGCAGGCGCTCGGGACCGAGCACCAGCAGGGCGACGAGGGCGATCACCGCCAACTCGGTCAGGCCGACCTCGAACATCGATGCGCGGCGGGGTCAGTCGTCCTTGCGACTGACCGCCGGTTCCTTTGTCGCCTTCTCGCTGCCGGGCGTTTCGGAGCCGAGCTTGTGCGGCTCCTCCTCGTCCTGCAGACCCTTGCGGAAGCTGCGAATCGCGCTGCCGAGGTCGGAGCCGACGTTGCGCAGCTTGCCGGTGCCGAACAACAGCACCACGACGATCAACACGATCAGCCAGTGCCAGATACTGAAGCCGCCCATGGTCAGCGCCTCATGTTGGGAAGGAAAGAATGAAAGGATAACGCAGTCGTCGCCGGGACGGCGGCGATTGCCGGTGCGTGCGAGTGTTGCGATGACCTCATCGGCTGCCGTATTCCTCCAGCCGGTCGCGGAAGTCCACGACGGCGGGCGGCGATTTCTGCACCCGGCCTTCGAAGGCTGCGCGCGCGGTGGTGTCGCGGCCGTAGGCACGAGCGTTGGAGCGATTGTCGATGGCGATGATCGCGCCGTCGAGGGCGACGCCGGCAAACAGGCCGCGCGAGCGCGAATAGGAATAGATTTCGGCCTTGAGCTGGCCGTCGGTCGAAGCCTGCGCGGTGCGTCCGACCGGGCCGGCTGCGACTGCGGCATCGGCGCCGAGGGTGAACTTGCCATTGACGATCGAATCGACCCCGCGAGCGGAACGGAACACCAGGACCACGTCGGTCGCCTGCACCCCGGCCTGGAAGCCGACGCTGCCGCCGGTCAGGGTGACGAAGCTCGGTGTGCTCCAGGTGCCATCGGGCAGGCGGACCGAAATCACGCCGCTGCCGCGACGGCCACCAATCACGAGACTGGCCTTGACCACGTCGGGAATGACCGCGACGGCATAGGCATCCGAAAGCAATCGGTGCGGAATCGCGCGCTCGGGCATGCGCATCACCTCGTCCAGTACCTGCACCGCGCGTTGCACCCGTTCGTTCTCGCCGGGCTTGGCCGCGTGCGCGGGCACGCCAAAACCGAACAGGCAGGCAATCAGCAACAACGGAAGGAGGATGCGTGACATCGAAGGGTGCTCCCGGCGACCAGTGGATGTCGCCAAGTATGGCGACGCCGGGATGAACCCGGGTTCAGCGGCGGCCGCGCAGGTGGCGTGCACCGCCGATGGCGGAAGCAAGGCCGAGCAGAATCAGTGCCGGCAGTCCCGGTCCAGGAACCGGCAACGGGAAGCCCGGTGGGTGTGCGCCGCCGGCAACACCGCAGGCGCCGGGACGCCCGATCGCCATTGCCCGCACGCTGATGTTGTCGATGACGCCGCTGATCGAGCCGACCACGTTGGCCTTGCCGGTGACGAGGTCGATGCGGGCCAGACGCGAGGCGCGGCCGACATCGGGTGGCTGCGAATCCAGTGTCGCCCAGAGCACGCCGTCGGCGTCGAAGTCGATGCCGCTGCTGCTCAGGGTGTCGTTGACTCCGAGGCTGCCGATGCGCGCCGCGAAACCGGTTGCCGGGTCGAGGCTGTAGAGCGCCTGCTGCTCGCGGTCGCCGAAGCCGTTCTGCACACCGACCGCATAGAGTTTGTTGCCACGGGCGGAGATGTCGCTGAGTGGCGCCTGGGTGTTGCCGACTTCACGCACATCGCCGTTGCGCGGATCGATTTCCCAGAGCCGCCCGGTGGTGTCCGACGAGGCCCACAGGCGTCCGTCGCAGGTGAATGCCAGGCCGTAGTCGAGCTGTCCGTTCGGGCCCTGTCCGGCGAGTCCCTTGAGCGGTCCGATCAGGGCGCCGCTGCCGGTCGCCGTGTCGATGCGGATCAGGAAATCGGTGAGCTCGGAGCCGTTGCCCATGGTTCCGTCGGCAACGCCGTAGAGGATGCCGTCGGGTGAAAATGCGAGCCCCTCGACATCGTTGAAACCGATGCCATTGCCGATCCGGGTGGCCTGCGCGGTCCCGAGGTCGAGTCGGTAAAGTGTGTTCCACGCCGTGACAAACGCCGTCGGCGCAGCCAGGGCGGGCAGCGGCAGAAGCCAAGCCAGTGCGGCCAGTAGCCGTCGGGCGCAGGTGGGACGCATCCGGGTCGTCCTTCGAGTAGTATGCAGGCGGTCGTCACTGCGCCCGTCTTTGGAAGTTTCGTGCGGGCGCTTGGGCGGAGCATAGCATTTTTCACTGTCCGATCAATGCCTGTGCGGGCGAACCTGTCCGTGCCGGCCACGCCACGGCCACGTCCCATGTCGAAGTCCTCACCGCCGCGGTGTCCCAGGAACGCCCGCCGGGCCGTCCTTTTGGTCAATCTTGGCACGCCTTCTGCGCCGAACGCGTCGGCATTGCGCCGTTATCTTGCCGAATTCCTCGCGGATCGGCGCGTCGTGGAGCTGCCTCGCGCGATCTGGTTCCCGATCCTCTACGGCATCATTCTGCCGCTGCGCGCGCCGCGCTCGGCAGCGGCGTACCGGAAGATCTGGGGCGAGCGCGGCTCGCCGCTGCGCGCATTGAGCGAGGACCTGGCGCAGGCACTGGCACTGCGCCTTGGCGGCAGGGCCGAGGTGGTGTTGGCGATGCGCTATGGCGAGCCGAGTGTCGCCAGCCGCCTGCGCGAGCTGCGCGAGACCGGCGTCGAGCAGCTTCTGGTCCTGCCCGTGTATCCACAGTATTCGGGCACGACCACGGCCTCGGTCTTCGATGCGGTGACGGCCGAACTGGGGCGCTGGCGGCGCTGGCCGGAATTGCGCCTGATCGATTCCTATCACGAGGAAGATGCCTGGATCGAAGCAATTGCAGGCAAGATCCGCGAATATCGCGCAGATCAATCACGCCCAGAGCACCTCCTGTTTTCCTTCCACGGCATCCCGCAGGCCTGTGTCGATCAGGGCGATCCCTATGCCGGGCAGTGCCGGGCCAGTGCCATGGCGATTGCCGCACGGCTCGGTCTGACCGAGGAGGACTGGAGCCTGAGCTTCCAGTCGCGCCTGGGCAAGGCGCAATGGTTGCAGCCCTATACCGACCAGACCGTGCGCGCACTGGCGCAACGTGGCATCCGACACCTCGACGTGGTCTGCCCCGGCTTCGCGGTGGATTGTCTGGAGACACTGGAGGAAATCGCGATCCAGAATGGCGAGTTTTTCCGCGCCGCCGGTGGCGAGACCTTGCGCTACATCCCGGCACTCAATGCCGATCCGGGTCATGTGGAGGCGTTGACGACGCTGATCGAGCGCCATCTGCGCGGCTGGGATGACTGAACACGGCGAGGACGCGACGCAATTCGCCCTTGAGTCGGGTGCCGTGCTCGCGCAGCCAGTTTCTCTGGCTGCGCCAGTCGGGCAGGCGGGTTTCCACCTCGCGCCAGAACGCCGGTGAATGGTTGGCCTGGAGCAGATGGCAAAGCTCGTGCACCAGCACGTATTCGAATGCCGCCGGTGGCGCCAGCACGAGGGCCAGGTCGAGCGAGAGTGCGCCCGAGCGCGGCGCCAGCGAGCCCCAGCGCGAGACCAGTGGACGAATCCTGCAGCTGCTCGGCAGGCGCGGAAGACGGTTGGCGTGACGTGGCAGCCAGCGCCCGACATCGGCACGTGCTTCACCGAGATAGAAGGCGTGCAATGCGTGCCGCAGCGTCGCCGGGCGTACCGAATCGGGCAGGCCGATCACGAGTCGACCCTCGTGCGCATGCAGCCGCAGCCAGCGTGCCCTCTGCCAGTCGAGTTGAAGTCGCTGCCCGCGCAGCAGGACGTGGCCGGGTTCGCCGGGAACCGGTGGCGCGACATCCGTCGCGGCGTTCGGATCGTCGGCCAACTGGTCGGCCAGCCAGTCGAGGTGTTGCAGAAGGAACTGCTGCGCCCGTGCCTGACTGGTTGCGAGCGGCACGGTCAGGCGTGGGCCGTTGACGGATACCAGCAGCCGCAGGTGACGGGCGCGCGGATCGACGACGCGCAGCAATTCGACCTCGCGCCCGTCCGGCAGACGCAGCGGAATGCGCTCGCGCTGTTGTTGTCGCCGGCGCGCCACCCGGGTGTCAGGCCTCCGCCGGGCTCAGGGCGAACTCGGCCTCCATGCGCTCCAGCAGCACGCGCAGTTCGCCGCTCGTCAATGCGAAAGTTGCATCGAGTTCGGCTTCCAGCGACTGGCGATCGTCCTTTTCCAGCGCCTCGGTTGCAGTTTCGAGGAACTTGAGCTTGCGCACCACCAGATCCTCGCCGAGCACGAAGGACAGGCGTTCGGCGAACACCAGACCGAGCTGGAAGCACTGCTTGCCGACCTTGAGGTGCTCGCGCATCTCGTCGCTGTCCAGGTCCTGGCGACGGCACTTGACGATCGCGCCCGAATCGACCGGATCGCGCAATTCGCACTCGTCGCCCAGCTCGAAACCATCCGGCAAGGGTTCGCCGGCGAGCCAGCCGGTCATCAGCGCGCGCGCACTGGACTCGGCATTGACCGGCAGCGCCGGGAACGAACCCAGCACCTCGCGGATCGCCGACACCAAGGCTTCCGCGTTCTTGCGGCTGGAGCTGTCCACCACCAGCCAGCCGGCGCCGAGATCGAGATAGGCTGCGGTTCGCAGCGGTCGTGCAAAGGCACGCGGCAACAGATCCATCAGCACCTCGTCGCGCAGGCGCTTGCGCTCCTTCGCGCCGGGACTGCGACCTTCCTCTTCACGGATCGCGTCGAGCTTTTCTGTCAGCACCTCGTTGACCACGGCCGCCGGCAGGATCTTGTCCTCGCCACCAAGGCACAGCAGCACGCAATCGCCGACACGGTGGGAAAGCGCCTCGTGACCGCGCCCGAAGGGCGAAACGAAGCCGCGGCTGGACAGTTCCAGCGCGCCCACCGGCTTGAGGGCAAATCCGGGCAGCTTCTCGTCAATGCCGGCAAGGGCGTCGCGCAGGCTGCGGGGAAAACGGAACAGGGTGAGGTTTTTGAAGAGCATGGGAATGGGGAATGGGGAATGGGGAATGGGGAATGGGGAATGTGCTCGCGGCGCGAACGCGAACGGAAGAGGGTGCAGGGCGCGCGGAGGCCTTCAGCTCATCAGGATGCCGAGGCCGTCGTCGGCATGCGTGGACAATTGCGGCAGTGAATGGAGCTCGACGTGCGGCTTTTCCACCGGTTCACCGGCGAGCCAGGCGTGGGTATCGGGCAACGGCGCGGCGCTGTGCCGGCCGAGGGCATGGAAATCGAACAGGCTGCGGTCGGCCAGTTGCGAGGGACGGACATCACCGAGCGCACGCACGATCTGGTCGACGCGTCCCGGCGCCGTGCGTTCCCATTCGGCCAGCAGGCGCCCGACCTGCTTGCGTTGCAGGTTCTCCTGCGAGCCGCAGAGATTGCAGGGGATGATCGGAAAGCCGCGCAGTTGCGCGTAGCGTGCGATGTCGGCTTCCTTGCAGTAGGCCAGTGGCCGGATCACCACGTGCTGGCCATCGTCACTCAGCAGCTTGGGCGGCATCGTCGCGAGCTTGGCATGGAAGAACAGATTCATCAGAAAGGTCGCGGCGATGTCGTCGCGGTGGTGACCAAGCGCGATCTTGGTGAAGCCGTGCCGTGTGGCGTGGGTGTAGAGCGCGCCACGCCGCAGGCGCGAGCACAGCGAACACATCGTCTTGCCTTCCGGCACGACGCGCTTGACCACCGAATAGGTGTCCTGTTCGAGGATGGTGAAGTCCACGCCGAGCGCACCAAGGTAGTCGGGCAGGACGTGCTCGGGAAAGTCGGGTTGCTTCTGGTCGAGGTTGACCGCGACCAGTTCGAACCGGACCGGCGCCTTCGCCTGCAACTGCAACAGCAGGTCGAGCAGGGTGTAGCTGTCCTTGCCACCGGACAGGCAGACCATGATCTTGTCGCCCTCTTCGATCATGCCGAAGTCGGCGATCGCCTGTCCGGCCTGGCGGCGCAGGCGCTTGGCGAGCTTGTTGTGCTCGAAATCCTGTTTGCGGTCGACGACGGTCATGACGGTGCGGGCGGGAAAAGCGGAAGTGGGCGACGGATGCCGATCGACGTCGCCGGGTGCAGCATTGTAGCCGGGCTTTCCCGTGACCGGGATCACGCCGTAAGCTAGGCGCAGTCGCCGCCGCATACGCAACGCCATGTCCGAAACTGCCGACATCGTCCAGCAGATCGCCGCCTTGCGCAGCGAGCACCGCGATCTGGACGAGGCCATTGCCGAGGCCCTCAAGACAGCGTGGATCGATCAGCTGGTCATCGGCCGGATGAAGCGGCGCAAGCTCCGGATCAAGGACATGATCGCCTACCTCGAAAACAAGCTGATCCCGGACCTGGAGGCTTGAGCAGACCGCCACACGCCACGCCGGTCACGGCGTGGCGCATGCGAGAGGGATCGGTTCAGTAGCCGGGACGGTGACGGTGATAGCCCGGCCGTGGCCGTGGCCGTGGCGGCGGTGGCGGCAGGTAACGGTAGGAATCGGGGTAGTAAGCCGGACCGTAGCTGTAAGGAGCCATCGGTGCCGGCGCGTAATGCGACGGTGCCACCGGATAGGCGGAATAAGCGGAGGGGTAATAGTAGTAGCGCGGCCCATGGCGGCCAGGCTCGACGAACAGCGGAACATGGTGTGCGCGATGGAAGGGCCGGCCGGCATCGAAGCGGATGTCACCATGGGACACCCAGACGCGGGCGTCGCGCCCGTGGGCCTGGGCAGACGTGCCCATGATCAAGCCGAGCGCGAGGGCAGTACCGGTGATGAGGAAAGGAAATCGCATGTTCGGGTCTCCTGATTGCGCCGGGATCTCGACGCGGCACCAGCGTTGGTCACGCGCCGTGAACCACGCTGCAATCACTCAGCATCTACGTCAACCGTACCTGAACCTCCAAGCCGCCGCTGCATGCGGGACACGCCACGAGTGGCAAGGGAAAGTGTCAGGGATTTTCCGGCAGACAGCTTGACCGGGCGGGGCGGTCGCTGAGTCAGGTGACGCAGTGCGTCAGCGTGCGACGTGCGCGAGGGTCACTCGGCGTCGAAGTGGCGTGACGGTTCCGGAATGCTGCACAGTGTACCCTGCAGCACGTGGCCACAGCCCTGCAGCAGGGCAAGACCCCAGTCCAGCACGGGCCAGACGAGTGTTTCCACGAATACGGGGAGGATCATGGCGATGGTCTCGGGTACATCAGGAATGGACGGCTGAGTTGATGCAGGAACCGGGCCAAGTCGTGCCTGTGGCGGTGCCACTGGCAGTCGAGCAAGCCGGGCGCGTATCCCAGGCGCGTCGTGCCCTGTTCTGGGCCGTGCTCGTCTCGGTGCTCCTGCTGGTCCTTCCCTGGGTCTGGCCGACGCTGGCCTGGCTGGCATGGCCGCAGGCCATGGGCGGTGCGCTGGCGCACGAGCTGGGGCATGGATTCATGACCATGGTCGCGGGCGGCAGTCTGGATTCCCTGCAACTGTTTGCCGATGCGTCCGGTGTCGCGCATACGCGCACGAGTGGTGGCGCGATCGCACGCGCGCTGGTTGCCGCGGGTGGACCGTTCGGTCCGCCGCTGCTGGCGATGGTCCTGTTCGTGGCGGCGCGCGAGGCGCGGATGGCGCGCGCGGCTCTGGTTCTGATTGCGCTGCTGCTGACCGTTGCCCTGGTGCTCTGGGTGCGCAACCTGTTCGGCGGGTGTTTCGTCGCACTCTGTGCCGGCGTGATTGGGTTCGCGGCCTGGCGGTTGTCGCGGCCTGCGGCGCAGGCATTGACCTGTTTCCTGGCGGTGCAACTGTGCCTGTCGAGTCTTGCGCGGATCGATTATCTGTTCAGCGCGAGCGCCCGCACCGGTGCGGGCGAGATGGCCTCGGACACGATGCAGATCGGCCAGCAACTGGGTGGCCCGCATGGACTGTGGGGCGCGCTGGTGCTGCTGGTTTCGCTCGGTGTGATGGGCGCCGGACTGTGGTGGTTCCTGCGCGGCCTGCGTCGGGCCGATGCGGTGACGGCAGGCTGAACCCGGCTCCCGCCGTGGGCGGGAGCCGGAAGGGCGCCGAGGGTCGACGCCCGCAGTTGGACTCAGCTTGCCTTCTTCACCGCGGCTTTCTTTGCCGGTGCTTTCTTCGTCGCTGCTTTGGTGGCAGCGACCTTCTTTGCCGGAGCCTTCTTCGCGGGTGTCTTGGCTGCAGCGGCCTTCTTCGCTGGCGCTTTTTTGGCAGGAGCCTTCTTTGCCGGAGCCTTGGCGACTGCGGCCTTCTTTGCCGGTGCCTTCCTGGCTGCCGCCGTGGTCACCGCGAAACGGGTGCCCGCAACTTTCTTCGCCGTGGCCTTGCGTGCGGCCTGGACGCGCTTTTTCGCTGCGCTCGTTTCCTTCTTCACCGCCTTTTTCGCCGCGGCAACTTTCTTGCTGACGGCTTTCTTCGCTGCCGCGACCTTCTTGCTCACGGCCTTTTTCGCCGCCGTCACCTTCTTGTCGGCGGCTTTCTTTGCCGCATCGACGGCTTTCTTCAGCGATTGGCCTGCGGCACTGGCCTTTTCGCGCACGACCACCGCAGCACTCGCGGCTGCGGCCTTGGCATCGGCTGCAAGTTCCTGAACCTTCTCCGATGCGGCTTCGGCTGCATTGGAGATCGCTGACGTCACACCGTTCTCGTTGCTCATGCGTGCCCCTCCTCATCGTGGGCGGTGGAAACCGGGATTGAATCTGCGCCTAGTTGAAGGTTTCTGCAAGACCCTTTCGCGCATCGCTCGCGTTCCATCCGTGCGAAGCTGCGGGAACATCCGGCGGTGGTCCGGGTCGAAGGCCGCGTCCCTTGTCCATGGAGGCTTCATGTCATCCCTGCAGCGCACCCTGCGCATCGTGCTTGCCGTCCTGTTGTCGTTGCCGTTCGCCGCGTTCGCGGGGTTGCCGAACGAGGTCGCGGGAACACCGTTGCCGTCGCTGGCGCCAATGCTGGAGACGGTCACCCCGGCCGTGGTCAACATCCACAGCAAGACCGTGGTGCGGGTGCGCAGCCCGTTTGCCGATGACCCGGTGTTCCGCCAGTTCTTTGGCCTGCCGAATGCGCCGCAGGAGCGCATTCGGCAGTCGCTGGGTTCGGGCGTGGTCATCGATGCCAGGCGCGGCCTGATCCTGACCAACAACCACGTCATCGCCGGTGCCGACGACATCCAGGTGGCGCTCGCCGACGGTCGTGTGCTGACGGCGGAAATCGTCGGCGCGGACGAAGACACCGATGTCGGCGTGATCCGTGTCGATGCCAGGGATCTGGTCGCGGTGCCGGTGGCGCGTTCGGAGGCGTTGCGCGTCGGTGATTTCGTCGTCGCGGTGGGCAATCCGTTCGGCCTCGGTCAGACCGTGACCTCGGGCATCGTCTCGGCGCTCGGTCGCCACGGCCTGCCCGGCATGGGCTACCAGAACTTCATCCAGACCGATGCGAGCATCAATCCGGGCAATTCCGGTGGTGCACTGGTCAACCTGCGTGGCGAACTGATCGGCATCAACACGGCGATCTTCAATCCGGGCGGCAGCAGCGCCGGCAACATCGGCATCGGCTTCGCGATTCCTTCCGATCTGGCCCTCAATGTGATGCAGCAGTTGCTCGAACGCGGCGAGGTGCGGCGCGGCACGCTGGGTGTGGAAGCGCAGGACATCAGCGATGAAATCGGCACGGCGTTCGGCCTTGGCGGGACCAGTGGCGTGATCGTGACGCGGGTGCAGGCCGGTTCGGCGGCAGCGACGGCCGGCCTGCGTACCGGCGACGTGATCACCGCGCTCAATGGGCAGCCGGTGCGCAACCAGCAGGAACTGACCAATCTGGAGGGACTGTTGCCGGTCGGTGAGCAGGTGCGCGTGGCGCTGCAACGCGATGGCAAGAAACTCGACCTCGCCATGCGTCTTGCCGAGCGGATGACCGAACTGGGCGGCAAGAACCTCGACCCACGCCTGGACGGGGCACGTTTCGGCGCGATTCCCGAGCGCCTGCGGCGTCAGGGTGTGGCGGGCGTGCTCGTGCTCGGGGTCGAAGATGGCAGCCGTGCCGCCGACAACGGTCTGCGCGAGGGCGACCTCATCACCGCGGTGAATCGCGTCGATGTCGCCGACCTGAATGTGCTCCAGCGCAACCTCGCGCAGCGGCCTAAGCAACTGGTGCTGACCCTCGTGCGCGGCAATCGCGCCTATTTCGCGTTGATGGAATGAGCGCCGTGCCTGCGTGCTATCGTGGCGCGGTGGTCTCCCCTCCCGCTGCCGTGCCGATCCGCGCCATCACCCTCGACCTCGACGATACGCTGTGGCCGATCTGGCCCACCATCGTTCGCGCCGAAGAGTCCCTGCACGAGTGGCTGGAGCGTCATGCGCCACGCACCGCAATGCGCTTTCCGGTGCTGGCGCTGCGTGCGTTGCGCGAGCGCGTGGCGCAGGAGCATCCCGAGCTTTCGCATGATTTCGCCACCCAGCGGCGCCTGACGCTGGTGCGTGCATTGCGCGAGAGCGGCGAGGACGCCGATCTCGCCGGCCCGGCGTTCGAGGTCTTCACGGCTCTGCGCAACCGCGTCGATCCATTCCCCGGCGTGATCGAGGCGCTGGCGCGCCTGGCCCGATGCTTTCCGGTGGCGGCGATCACCAATGGCACCTCCGATCTTGCCCGCATCGGCATCGACGAGCACTTTGTCTTCGGCCTGTGCGCGCACGAGCATGGCGTCGCCAAGCCCGATGCCGCAATCTTCCACGCCGCCTGCAAGCGCCTTGGCGTGGCGCCGGACGAGGTCCTGCACGTCGGCGACGATCCGGAACTGGACGTGCGCGGCGCGTATCATGCCGGCTTGCGCTCGGCCTGGATCAACCGCGATGCGCGTGCGTGGCCACTGCGCGAGCTGGCGCCGGACTACATCGCCCGCGATCTGGTCGAACTGGTCGAACACCTGCAACCTGAATCCATCCATCTGCCGGACGCCTGACATGCCTTTCGCCGTCGAACTCGTCGTCAACACCACGGCCACACCGATCATTGCGGTGCGCGCCGCATCACTCGCCGATACGCTGGCGGCACTCGACCGGCACGCACGCGACTGGATCGTCGGCAACCGTTTCGAAGCCAAGCCCGACAGTTTTCTCGTGGTGCCCGATGCGAGCGGGCGTGTCGCCCTGGTTCTCGCCGGGATCGATGATCCGACCAATCCGTTCGCACTCGGGTCATTGGCGCAGGCGCTGCCGGAGGGACGGTATTGCCTGCACCGGGTGCTGGGCGAGCGCATCGAAGCGGCGCTGGCCTTCATCGGCTGGGGGCTTTCGGCCTATCGCTTTTCGCGTTACCGCAAGCCCGAGCGCGCGCCGGCGACCCTGTTGCTGGCCAGCGATGCGCCGGGTCTGGGTGAGGCGCGGGCCGTGCTCGAAGCGCTCATCGGGGTGCGCGACCTGGTCAACACGCCGAGCCAGGACATGGGACCGGAACAACTCGAAGCCCATGTCCACGCGCTTGCCGAGCGTCACGGTGCGCGTCTGCGCGTGGTGCGCGGCGACGATCTCCTGGGCGAGAACTTTCCCGCGATCCATGCCGTCGGTCGCGCCAGCCATCGTGCCCCGCGCCTGATCGAGCTGGAGTGGGGCGATCCGACCCGGCGCACGCTGGCGCTGGTTGGCAAGGGCGTCTGTTTCGACACCGGAGGGCTCGATCTCAAGCCCGCCGATGGCATGCGCAACATGAAAAAGGACATGGGTGGTGCGGCGCACGCGATCGCGCTGGCCGGCCTGATCATGGACCAGCGTCTGCCGGTGCACCTGCAGCTTCTGGTGCCGGCAGTCGAGAACGCCGTCGGACCCGAGGCCTACCGTCCTGGCGAGGTGGTCGCCACGCGCAAGGGCATCAGCGTGGAAATCGACAACACCGATGCCGAGGGCCGCATGGTGTTGTGCGATGCCCTCGCGTTCGCGGCCGAGGCCAGGCCGGACCTCATCATCGACTTTGCCACCCTTACCGGCGCCGCTCGCATCGCGCTCGGCCCCGACCTGCCGGCACTGTTTGCCAACGACGACGAGGTGGCGAATGCCTGGCTCGGGCACGGCACGCGGTTGCACGATCCGCTCTGGCGCATGCCACTGTGGCGGGCCTACCTGCGCTATCTCGACAGCGGCATCGCCGACATTGCCAACGCCGGTTCGCGCATGGCCGGCGCGGTCACCGCGGCCCTGTACCTGGAAAAGTTCATCCCCGATGGCCAGCGTTGGGCGCATCTGGATGTCTACGCCTGGAATGACACGGATCGTCCCGGTCGCCCGCGTGGCGGCGAGGCGATGGCGTTGCGCGCGGCCTTTGCGATGCTCAAGGCACGTTACGCCTGAGCACCTCCGGCTCGCGGGCGGGCGATGCGGTCGATGCGTCAGGCTTCGACCGCGGCACGCACCGTCTCGATCGGGCGTGCTTCCCAGCGCTCCAGTGCGCTGCCGATGCGTGCGAACACCTCGCGGATCTGCTCGGGCTGTGGCAGCAGGGTGACACGAAAATGGTTGTGGTAGGGCACGTTGAAGCTGGTTCCCGGAACCACGAGCACGCCCTCGTGGGTGAGCAGATCGAGGGCGAAGTGGTGGTCGTTGAATCCCGGCAGGGCGCGGGTGTCGATGCCGGGGAAGGCATATAGCGCACCTTGCGGGGCGATGAGGGACAGGTGCGGATTGGCGGCGCAGGCGTCGATCACCGCGCGCCGGGCCTCGTGCAGGCGCCCGCCTGGCAAGGTCAGTGCGCTGATCGTGTCCGGCCCGGTCAGGGCGGCGAGCGCGGCCCACTGCCCGGGCACGTTGGCACACAGGCGCAGCGCGCCGAGCAGGTCGAGCGCGTGGTGGTAGTCGCCGCTGCGGATCGGATCGCCCGACAGCACCATCCAGCCGACGCGGTAGCCGCAGGCGCGGTGCACCTTCGACAGTCCGCTGAAGGTCAGGCACGGCACTTCGCCGGCGAGCGGCGCCAGAGGCACGTACTCGGCACCGTCGTACAGGACTTCGTCGTAGATTTCGTCGACCATCAGCAGCAGACGGTGGCGTTCGGCAATCGCGGCCAGTTGCTGCAGCAGTTCGCGCGGGTAGACCGCACCCGACGGGTTGTTCGGATTGATCAGCACCAGCGCACGGGTGCGCGGGGTGATGAGCGCCTCGACCTGGGCCGGATCGGGCTGGAAGGCATTGTCCGGCGTGCAGTCGTAATACACCGGGACGCCGTCGTTGAGGATCGTCGCGGCGCTCCAGAGCGGATAGTCGGGACTGGGCAGGAGCACTTCGTCGCCCGGATTGAGCAGGGCGCGCAGCGACATGTCGATCAGTTCGCTGACACCGTTGCCCATGAATACATGCGCCGGGGTCACGCCGCGCGCACCGCGGGCGACGTGTCTGGCCGCGATCACTTCGCGCAGTTGCGGCAGGCCCTGCTGGTGGCAGTAGGGATCGCTCTCGGCGATGTGTTCGGCGATCGCCTGTTGCAGATGCTCCGGCGCGCGGAAGCCGAAGGCACCCGGGTTGCCGATGTTGAGCTTGATCAGCTTGCGTCCCTGCGCCTCCATGTCACGCGCTCGTCGCGCCAGTTCGCCGCGGATTTCGTAGCGGACCTGGGACAGGCGTTGGCGGGTGGCGATGGTGCGCGATGGCGACATGGCGGGATCAATGGCAGGGAAGTGGACTGGCAGCGAGGGTAGCGGACCGTGCTGGCGACTTGCGGGCAAGTGTGGTCTTTGCGCGGACAATATCGCGACATTTGACGCATCGCAACATGAGCCCGGCCGAATCCGGCTCCGGAACACGCATCGGGCGTGTCGGAGCGGGTTGTTGTCGGCTGCGCCGGACGATCGGATGTACGCTGTCGGCCTGCGTCGCATCGAGACTGTGCGTGGCCTCGACGCAATGCAAAGCGCCATGCTTGCGGAGCACGACGATGAACAGGATGCACAGCCCGGAATCCGTTCTCGACTTCTGGCGCGAGGCCGGGCCGCAGGCGTGGTTCAGCCGGAACCCGGACTTCGATATGCGTTTTCGCGAACGCTTCCTCGACGCCCACATGGCGGCGGCGCGGCGCGAGCTCGATGACTGGCTGGAAACCTCCGGGAGCGCACTGGCGCTGATGATCCTGCTCGACCAGTTTCCGCGGAACTGCTTCCGCGGCACCGCACACATGTTCGCCACCGACGCATTGGCGCTGGCGTTTGCGCACACGGCGCTGGAGCGGGGCCATGACCGCTGCGTCGAGGCGCCCTTGCCACTGTTTTTTTACCTGCCCTTCGAACACAGCGAGGCTCTCGCCGACCAGCGTCGCGCGGTAGCCTTGTGTGCGCCGCTTGGCGAGCCCTTCGATCGCTATGCGCGCATCCACCTGGACGTGATCGAGCGCTTTGGTCGCTTCCCGCACCGCAACCCGGTTTACGGGCGCAAGACCACGGCGGAAGAACAAGCATTCCTCGATGCGGGTGGCTTTGCCGGCTGAACAGGGTTTCAACGCCATGAATTTTCAGGGGGGCTTCCTGATTCTGCCGGGCGATGTCCCCTTTTCTCGCCGACGTGCGTACTCATCGATCAAGGCGTTCGGCATGGCGCCACCCATGCCCCGTCGAGAGGACAACCGCATGAAACGATTGCTCGCATCGGCAGTGGCAGTTCTGATGGCCCTGCCGCTGGCTGCCAGCGCGGTCCCGTCCCGGGCCGTGAATCGCGGTTTTGGCGGAGAAAGTCCGGTCGCCCCTGGCCGGGCCTTCCTGCATGAGCCGGGGACATTCAACAATGAGCGTCCAGCGGGCGTTGCCCATGCCCGCTGGCAGGCACAACAGCCAGCGATCGGGATCGTTCCGTTTGTCGAACTGCATCATCTGTCTGGAGAGAACATGTCATGAATCTTCGAATCGCCCTGATGCTGGCCGCCTGTCTGGTGGCTCCACCGGCCTTTGCCGACGACGGCTCGGCCAACATCGACCCCGGTTTCGGCGGACAGCCGCCAGCTTGGGCGGGATGGACCTATCTGTCCGAGTACCCACCCCAAACCCCGGGTCAGACCGAAGTGCCCGCTGGTTTTGCCCGCACTGCCGATGGCGGCTTCATCGTCGCGGCAGAGTTTCCCGGCGGCTGGAATGGGACGCGCATCGGCCTGATCAAGCTCGACCGCGACGGCCGACGGGTGAGCAGCTTCGGCGGCAATGGCACGGGCATGGTGATCAAGGATGCCGGCCTGTCCGCGGTGAGGGACATGGCGATCGACAGCCAGGGGCGAATCGTGGTGGTGGGTATGGCGCCGGGCCCCGGCATCAGTGACTTTGCGGTGGTGCGCTTTCTGCCCGATGGCAGCGATGATCCGAGCTTTGCCGGTGACGGCGGAACCCAGGCCGGCTTCGACATTCCGGGTCAGACCACCCAGGAAGATGCGCGTTCTGTTTGGATCGACCCCGATGACAAGATCATCGTCACCGGCCGTGAGACAGTGAATGCGCAAGCTGCGCTGATTCGCTTCAATGTCGATGGATCGATCGATTCGAGCTTCGGCAATGTCGCGGACGGAAATGGCGGCAGGCGCGGCACCTTGCTCGGATTTCGGCCGAACATGAGCAACGCAGGGGTACGCACCCTGCGCCTGGCCGGTGGCAGCTATGTGGTGACCGGCAATGTCGGAACCGGCATGAGTTGGGATTTTGCCACGCGCGTGCTGTCGTCCGATGGTTGGCCTGCGGCATTTTCCGCGGGCGGCAGCGAGAGCATCCCGTTCGATATCGGCAATGGCCCTGGAGAGGACGGTGATTTTCTTGTCGATGCCGTGCTGACGGGGGGGAACTCGGCGCTGCTGGTGGGTACTGCCGGTGGCTATCCCGCAGCCGTGCGCGTCAAGCAGATGATAGCCGGCGGCACCAGCACCATGGAAATCGACCCGAGCTTCGTCGGCAGCAATCTGCTCGCACACCCGAATCGCTACATCGGCGATGCCAAGGCGAGTGTGGATTCGGTCGCGACCGATGACAGGGGACGCGCGCTGATCGTCGGGGGGTTCGACCAGGGCTCGATGCACATGGCTGGCACGGCATTGCGCCTCAATGCGAACGGCAGTCTCGACGGCAGCTTCGGCAACTTCGGCGGAAAGTTGCTGATGGCGCAGAAGTTCGATGGCACCTACAGCTATGCCACCGTGTTCCGTCGTCTCCTGATCGTCGATCTGCAGCCCGTCATCCTGGGCGTCGCAAGCTTGTCGAGTGATGGCCCGAGCGATCTCGACGTGGTGCTGACGCGACTCAAGGGTGGCCGCTTGTTCCGCGATGGTTTCGAGTGAGCCCAGGAGTCTGTCGGACTTTGGATGATCGGCCTGCAAATTCGTCTGCGCGGGTCATTTTTCCGCCGCTTTTTGCCCTGTAGCCCCACTACAGAGCGGCAAATCGTCGAAAAACCACCCTCGCACAGCCAAACTTTCGGCTCGATCCCCAAAGTCCGACAGGCTCCCAGGAGCCCGCGACTGCATCCCTTCGATCAGCGCAGCGCAGCGCGGACTGTGGCCGTCACGCGGTCGTGCATCACGGGCGTGTGCAATTGACGGGGGCGAGCCATCCGGCGATGCTGGTGGCAGTCTTCCGCTGGTTCGACGTGCGATGGACCAAGACCTCAGCGCTCTGCTTGCCGCCGTCGAAAGTGGCGACACCGTGGCACGCAACCGGCTGTTCGAGCTGCTCTATGGCGAGTTGCGCCAGTGTGCGCATCGCCAGTTGCACGGCGCAGGGCACATCCTCTCGACCACGGCGCTGGTGCACGAGACCTATCTCAAGCTGATCGCCAGCGAACACCTGCGCCTGGACAGCCGGCGGCACTTCATGGCGCTGGCGGCACGCGCGATGCGGCAGGTGCTGGTCGACCATGCGCGCAAGCGCGGGGCCGACAAGCGCGGCGGCGAGGCGCTCATGGTGACGCTCGACGAGCGCATGGCCGATGCGCCAGATGATGCGCTCGAAGTCCTGCAACTCGACCAGGCCCTGAGTGAACTGGAGAAGATCGACGAGCGTGCCGCGCGTGTGGTGCAACTGCACTTCTTCGGTGGCCTGACCTTTCGTGCGATCGCGGAGCTGGAAGGTCTGGCCGAGCGCACCGTCAAGCGCGACTGGCAGGCGGCGCGATTGATGCTGGCCGCAGGCATGCAGGCGGCACGGAACTGACCGCACCGCCTGCCACGCGAGGAGCAGATTATTCGAAGCCGTCCGCGAAGCCAGTCCAGGGTGGCTGTGGTGCGAAATACGCAACCCGCACGCCACAAAATTCCACACTGCCGTCGGTGGCGAGGCCGAGGTTGACCGAAATGTTGATCGGCTCTGCGAAAGCGTCCACCAGGTGGTTCATCTCATCACTCACCACACTGCTGTAGCCTCCGGTATTGGAACCACTCACCCAGGGCACCTGGCTGTATCCTCCGAGCATGTCGTAGGTGGCGAAGAAGGCTGTCGGTGCGTCTGGCGTGGAGGTGTTGCGGAAGTACAGGCGGACATACTTCACCACGGCGCCATCGGGCAGCAGCAGCTTGTGGTGGACGATCCGTGAAGCCACGGTCGGACGGATGCAACCCGCCGAGGTGTAGACGAAATTGCCGGGTGTCGACACCGGGTGGAAGGTCGAGCCGGCGAGGCGCAGATGGGAAAACGTCGGGCTGCCGGTAACGTGCTGCGACTCGTCCGGCGCATCGGCGGCGGGCCTGCTGGCAATGGAACTGGATTGTGCCATTGCGCCGCTGACGGCAAGCAGCAGAGCAACTGACATCGCCCGTTTGATGGCCGACCGCGATGGCGTGATTGGCATGGTTCGTGTCATGACGATGCCCTCACGGCACTTGATAGAAGACGCGCAGCCCGCAGATGCGGGTGCCTGTGCCGGTGTTGACGGTCAGCACGTAGGCGTAATCCGCATTGTGGATCACCTCCGGGGAGGAGAGGGTGGTGTATCTGCTGGTGTAGCCACTGTCATGGGGCAGGGTGTTCATGAGGAGGTCGGCGAGGTTGCCCACGCCGTCATAACGGGTAACAAAAGTCGTGACGTTGCCCGTGGCGGCGTTGTCGTAATAGTAGGTGCGCACGCCTGTCAGGGTGCTGCCTTCGGGGAGTTGGAGATCTGTCGTCAATACCCCGCTGGTGGTCGAGCAGCCGGCGCCGGGATAGGTGACGGTAGCCGAGCTGTCGCGCGAATTGAGTGCCGAGCCTGCCACGAAGAGATACCCCGTCGAGGATTCCGGGCGGGGCTCCGGGCCGAAGTCCAGCCCTTCATCGAGGATGACCTCCGGTGGCAGTGCGCCATCGTCCAGGACGCCGTCGCTGGATGTGGCAGAGACATGACTTGTGGCTAGCAGCAGGGCGATGGCGAACGCGAGGCGTGCGGGGTTATTCAACATTGAGAATCTCCTGAGTGGGTGAAGATGCTTGTGTACAGTGGGACGGGTGGTTGGCGCCCCGTTTCGAGTGACTCACGGGTCGTGTCCAAGATACCAATACGAGACATGCCGCCAAACCCTGACATGGGTGCGCGTGTGCTGTTGCGCCATTGGATGCAGGTGGATCATCACGGCTGTGCGCAGGGATGGCACTGGCATGACGACCACGCGGCGGCGTGGCCCGCGAAGATGATTCCGGGCGGGATCGTGCCAGGTGCAGCAATCCGGCCATGCGACGTGTTTTCGCTCGCACCGCCTTGCGCGTGAGTGATGTGGCGGAGCGCCGGCTTGGGGAGGACTCGGGTCAGTGCGTCGTGACCGGGCTCGTTGCGGCGGCGTTGATGCCTTCACAATGGCCGGCGACGCACTGGCAGCCGCTGATCGAGGGAAAGCCACAGATACCGGATGTTCCCGATGCGGCGCATTCGGCCTTCACCCGCTCCGGAAAGGTCGGGCTGTCGAGGTTGACGCAGGCAGGGCGGTAGCCGCAGCAACTGCCGACATCCTTGATTGTGCAGTCGGCATCGGTGCGGCAGGTGTAATCGACGTCACCGGCCTGCGCGAGCGCGTCTGCGGTGCCGTTGCCGTCGCTGGGCTCGAAAGGTTCCGACGCGTTTTTCGCTCCGGGTTCGGCGAGTTCGTTGCTGGCAGGCAGGGTTGCAGGCGATGCCGGCGCGACGCTGTCACGCGGGGCCGAGCACGCGGCGAGCGCGAGCAGGGCGGTCAGTGCCCAGATCAACCGCAGAATCATTGCCCAGCTCCCCAGACATCGCGCAGGGTCACCACGCGATTGAAAACCGGATGTTCGGGTGAGTGGTCATGGCGGTCGGTAACGAAGTAACCGGTGCGCTCGAACTGGAAGCGGGTTTCCGGCGCAACGTGGATGGCTGCCGGCTCCACGAAACCGTGTACCACACGGCGTGAGTCGGGGTTGATGAAATCGCGGTAGGTCTTGCCATCGGCATCCACATCCGGATCGGGCACGGTGAAGAGGCGGTCATACAACCGAATCTCGGCGGGTACGGCGTGTTTCGCACTGACCCAGTGGATCGTGCCCTTGACCTTGCGGTTGACCTCGCTGCCACCGGGGCGGGTTTCCGGGTCGAGCGTGCCGCGCAGTTCGATCACGGCATCGCCCTCCTTGATGACTTCATCGCAACGCCAGATGCCGACCCCGCGCAGGCGCACCTCGCCACCCGGTACCAGGCGCTTCCAGCCCTTGGGTGGCACTTCGGCAAAATCCTCGCGCTCGATCAATAGCTCGCGCGAGAACGGCACTTCACGCGTACCCAGGCTTTCGTCCTTGGGATGGTTGGGAAACTCCAGGGTTTCTTCGTGCACTTCCGGCAGATTGGTGATGACGAGCTTGAGTGGATCGAGCACCGCGAGGCGACGTTGCGCATGGGCATCGAGATCCTCGCGGATTGCGCCCTCCAGCACCGAATAATCGATCAGCGAGTTCTGCTTGGAAATACCGATG
>WBZR01000143.1_pt1 | contig 124937 bp, 126 predicted proteins | sample 5204231 | NCBI WGS metagenome assembly WBZR01 (sample SAMN12412403, study PRJNA552823) | activated sludge metagenome | isolation source: activated sludge from anammox sidestream of wastewater treatment plant... | place: USA: Virginia | collected 2017-08
ATTATGCCTCCGTCGTTAAATACTCCTCCACCCTCATGTTCCGATATATTGCCTGTGATCGTGGTGTGAGTTACCGTAAGTGTGCCTGCATTGAAAATGCCACCCACCCAATAAATACCTTGATTGCCGCTGATAGTGCTGTTCGTTACTGTCATGGTGCCTATCGCGGTGTTAAACAATGCGCCACCATTAGCAATGTTATTCGTGAAGGTACTACCAGATACTGTCAGTTCACTGGGGCCGCACCCGCATCCGCCATTGAGGATACCGCCGCCTCCGGCGAGTCCATTTGCGGCATTGCCAGAAAACGTACTGTTCGTCACGGTGGCTGTACCTTGGGCAACCAAGATGCCACCGCCCAATCCCTGGGCGGTATTGCCAGAAAACGTGCTACTCGTCACTATCAGAATTCCTGCGCTATTGATACCACCGCCATCCAAAACGGACGTGTTGCCAGTGATGCGGCTGTTGGTTACGGTTAGTGCCCCGCTGGAATCAAAGGCGATGCCGCCGCCATACAATCCGTTGTTGCCAGTGATCGTACTGTTGATCACCGTCAGCGTTCCATTGCTACTGATTGCGCCACCGTTATCAGTTGGCAGGTTGCCATTTCGCAATGTGACATTTTTGATCGTCAGATCACCGCCAATAGCAACCGCCAATATGCGGAAATTAAGCGTATTTCTTACTTTACTGCGCTCAATTGTTGCCCCCTTCCCGTTAATCGTCAACTTGCCAGCTATCGCCACATCGGCGATTATTGGCAATCCAGTTGCTCCTAAAGTTTGATTATCTACTACCCGGAGTCTGTAAGTACATCTGGCTTTGAGATTAATTGTGTCGTTGGTGGAAGTTGCATTCGCGACGGCAATGGCCCTGATCAGGCTCTTAGTGTTGCACGGCACATTGTATGTGGCTGCAAGCACCGGGTTGGTCTGCCCGAAAATAGATACTACAAACATTATTGAAACAAAGATTCGAAATTTCATGGCGTTGAACTCCTTGTCAAAGTGGAAATCGAGAATACTGACAGTGAGGCCCAAACTCTTGGAACTCATGTTGTTGAGTTCCTCAATACACCACACACCACATCTTCGCTGATTATACAATTTAACTCTTGTCAAGGCTAGAAAACGTAACTATTTCTAATCAAGGTTGCTTATTCATCTCGGATCAATCCTGAATGTGTCCATGCGACTCAGCGCCCAACGAGGCGCGTGATAAGTGGACTGCACGCCCCGCGTAACGGCTTATGAACAGTCTAAGTTTGCCGTATACCGCATGTTCGTTGCCGCTTTAACCCACGCGGGAGGACCTTTATCTTTTTCACTTCGGATTAAACAGAAAATCCTCAGGGTGTGTCTTCAACTGGATCCTCCGTCCGCTGATCTTCATCAGGTCGGCGAGCGAATCTTTCTTTGTCCCATCCCAGAGTTCGAGTTTATCCTTTTGCCGTTTCATGTACTCGCTCAACATTCCAAAATCGGAGTTGTTGTCGAAGAATTTCACCAGCCTGCGGAACAACTTGGGCAAAAGCAAAATATCCTCCTGCAATGTGCGGATGTCGTACAGCGTGAAATCCGAGGTGCGGTCAATAGACCAGATGCCGCGCTTGGTCTTGCGCGCGCGCGCCACCACCGCGCGAATCTTTTCGGCGAAGGCGCGATCCGTGCCGATGTAGAACGTGGGATACACCAGTCCCTCGCGCGCGAGTTCGAAGTTGAGCGAATTTTCGATGGGCAGGCTGTTCGAGTCCATGATCGCGCCGTCCGTCAGGTTGGCTGACTTGGGGAAGAGATAACTCACGGGTCGCCCGAACGGGTCAATGGACGCGGAGGCGATGAAGCCAGACTTGCCATCGTCCGCATCCACGATTTTTGTCTGACTCAAACTGTAGATCACATTTTTAATGCCAACCATCTCGAGTAACGACTCGAGCGCGGCGAGCGCGAAGGTGCGCGGCTGGTGATAGCCCTCATAATGGGTCTCCAGCGCGTCAATCGACTCCACGCGGAGTTGCTTGCGTTTGTCATCCTTCTTCGCCGCGGCGTCGCCTTTCCACGTAAAAAACTCCCAGTGACTTTGGTCCCTCGCCTGAAAGCGGATCGAATCGCCGTCGGGCGAAAATCCCTTCACGTGGAATGTCCCTGCGATCACTTTGTATTGAGCCATCTCTGCCTCCGTTGGTTGATTTCATTATAGAGATTTCTTGATGCAAATGCAACAGTAAAAATGATCGAAGTGTCCAAAGTCAAACACATCACCATCATGTCACCCTGAGCGTTAGCGAAGGGTCTCTGAGACGGTCGTGGAGATTCTTCGCCGCAAAGAGCAAGAGCGCGGCTCAGAATGACATAGAATTTAGTGTGTCTTTTGTGTTGGACACACGTAAAATGAACTGCAAAGAGCGCGAAGAACTTCTTGCTTTTCTTGGCGGACTTAGCGCCATTTCGACAGGCTCAATGCAAGTCTTCGCGGTAAAAATGATCGAACCGCCTCAAACAAAAGTTGTCCGACAAAATTTCAGTGAGCCGTGAATGCAACAGATATTCGACTTGACAATCTCAGTAAGAACTGTACAATAGCGGGCATCTGATTGCCAAACCATGAAAACACTTAACTATTGCTTGTGTCTAGGGCGGGGCTCGTAACCACCGCCTGAGACACAGACCGCAGTCAACGACTTACTCAGAACGGTGGACGACTCCCGCGTGCTTCACTCCGCGAGGCGTTTGTTCGCCGTTCTTTTATTTTGTCTGTTGACTGCTTTTGATTTAAGGATGCAATGACTCTACTCGATTACAAAATACATCAAACCGATTCGGATTCGACGGGAGATATCACGTCGCTTGTTGGGGATACGCCTCTCATCCCGCTTCGCCGCCTCAGTGGAGGCTTGCCTCAGGCGGTGAGAGTTTTTGCTAAGGGCGAATGGTTCAACCCGAGCGGCTCCGTCAAAGATAGACCCGCGCTCAACATTATTCAGTCCGCGCTTGCGAATGGCGACCTCGGAAACGGTAAGCGATTGCTCGATTCGACATCGGGCAACATGGGCATCTCGTACGCAACCTTCGGCGCGGCGCTTGGGATTCCCGTCACATTGACCATCCCTGCCAGCGCCAGCCCCGAACGATTCGCCATCCTGCGCGCGCTCGATGCAGAGTTGATCCTCACCGATCCAACCGAAGGCTCGGATGGCGCGATCGTGGACGCGCGAAAGTTGGCAAATGAAAACCCTGATCTATATTGGTATGCGAATCAATACAACAATCCCGCCAACTGGCAGGCGCACTACAAATCAACGGGACCCGAAATCCTTGCTCAGACGAACGGCGAGGTTACACATCTGGTCGTCGGGCTTGGCACATCTGGGACGTTGATGGGCACGGGAAAATATCTGCGCGAGCAATTGCCCGATGTGAAAGTTGTCGCCTTTCAGCCCGATGCCGCGTTTCATGGACTGGAAGGGCTCAAGCACATGCCCTCCGCGATCAAGCCGGGGATTTACGACGAGACATTTGCCGATGAGACTCTTGAAATCAAAACCGAAGACGCGCGTGAAATGGTCGCGCGGCTTGCGCGGGAAGAAGGTCTGTTTGTCGGCATCTCGTCTGGGGCGGCGGCGGTTGCGGCATTGCGAGTCGCTGAACGATTGGATGAAGGTGTTGTCGTCACGGTCTTCCCCGATGGTGGCAATAAATATTTGAGCGATAAATCCTTATGGGAGAAGTCCCCTCTCCCTTTGGGAGAGGGCTAGGGTGAGGGCTATGCTGACCATTTCAAAACAATTGCTCACCCGCATCAACGCGCATTTGGAAGCGGCGTATCCCGATGAAGGCGCGGGATTCCTGCTTGGAGAAGATGGTGAGGTCAAAGAGATTTTGACTCTCCTTAACTCGCGTGAAGACGGCGCGCGGCACAATCGCTTTTTGATCACGGCTGAGGACTACATGAAGGCTGAGGTGAAGGCAGACAGCCTCACCCTGAGTCTGATCGGCGTCTTCCACTCGCATCCCGATTGCCCCAACGTCCCATCCGAATATGACCGTGAGTGGGCGCAACCGTTCTTCTCGTACATCATCACGCGCGTGGACAATGGCAAGGCGGTCAGCCACCGCTCGTGGAGATTGACGGAGGATCGCTCGAAGTATGACGAAGAAGAAATTTATATTTTTGAAAACGAACAGGAGAAAAAATAATGGAAGCGTTTGAAGTGATCAAAGAAGATCGGCTGTTGGATTGCAGTGATCTGTTGTGTCCGATGCCGATCGTGAATACGACGAAGGCGATGAAGGAATTACAGCCCGGTCAAATTTTGAAGATGGTCTCGACCGACGCGGGTTCGCCGCCTGACATCGAAGCGTGGAGTCGGCAAACTGGTAACGAGTTGTTGCTTTCGACCGTCGAAGGCGGCAAGTTTGTATTCTTTTTGAAGAAGAAATAATTTTCTTACCACAAAGGACACGAAGGTCACTAAGGTTGGATGAGTGACGAGCGAATCGCCTTTCTGTAGATTTTCTCTTTGTGTACTTTGTATCCTTCGTGTTGGAAAGTTTTGGAGAATTTACTATGTCTAAATCAAACCCGAACGCGCCGAAGAGGCTCGCGTTAATTTCCAGCAAAGGGACGCTGGACTGGGCATACCCTCCGTTCATCCTTGCGAGCGCGGCTGGCGCGATGGGCTGGGAGGTGGGTGTGTTCTTCACGTTTTATGGACTCACGCTGTTGAAGCCTGAACTCACTGCGGCGGTCTCGCCGTTGGGCAACCCCGCCATGCCGATGAAAATGCCCTTTGGTCCCGAGGCGTTCCAAAACATTAATTGGGCGATGCCGAATTTGCTCATGGCAAATGTGCCGGGCTTTGAAGGCGTGGCGACCAATCTAATGAAGAAGACGTTCAAGAATAAAGGCGTCGCTACCATTGAGGAACTGCGCGAGGTCTCCATTGACTTGGGCGTTCGCTTGATCGGTTGCCAGATGACGATGGATGTGTTCGGCTTCAGCAGGGAAGATTTCATCCCGCAAGCGGAGATCGGCGGCGCGGCGACTTTCCTTGAATATGCCGCCGATGCGGATGTACAATTGTTTATCTAGAACTCCTTAACCACAAAGGACACTACGGTCACTAAGGTTTAAAACCTTAAGGCGAAACCGCCTTTCCCCTTTGTGTACTTCGTGTCCTTTGTGGTAAAAAAGAAACGAGAAAATAGAATCCATGACCACTTTGAGAATCCCAACTCCCTTGCGCCCGTACACGAACGGGAAGAATGAAGTCAACGTGAACGGCGCGAACATATCCGAAGCGTTGAACGACCTGACCAAGCAATTTCCGAACATCAAGCCGCATTTGTTCAATGAGGGCGGCGAACTGCGTCCGTTCGTCAACATTTTTATCGGCGAGAACAATATCAAAGATTTGCAAGGCATCGAAACGCCGATCAAAGACGGAGAGAGGTTGATGTTGATCCCGTCCATTGCAGGCGGTTGAAAAAACGGAATGCGGACTTCAGTCCGCAAGAAAATAATGGCGCGGACTTCAGTCCGCGCTCCGAATGAAAAGAGATTTTATGACCCAAGAACTTTCTCGCGATGAAATCCTGCGTTACTCGCGCCACTTGTTGATTCCAGAAGTTGCCCTCGAAGGTCAACGCAAGTTGAAAAAATCCTCCGTTCTGATCATCGGCACAGGCGGACTTGGCTCGCCTGTCGCGTTGTATCTCGCCGCGGCGGGCGTCGGCCGCATCGGTCTCGTGGATTACGATGTGGTTGATTCTTCGAACCTGCAACGACAGGTTATTCACGGCACGTCCACGATTGGAAAGTTGAAAGTGGAAAGCGCCAAAGAAAAATTGCTGGATTTGAATCCCGATATTCAAGTGGATGTGTTCAACGAACCGCTCACTTCGGAAAACGCGCTTCGCATCGCGCGGGACTTCGACCTGATCCTCGATGGCACCGACAATTTCCCGACGCGCTATCTCACCAACGATGTGGCGGTCTTCCTCGGCAAGCCGAACGTCTACGCCTCGATCTATCGCTTCGATGGGCAGGTGAGCGTCTTCTACGCCAAAGAGGGCCCGTGCTATCGCTGTCTCTTCCCCGAACCGCCCCCGCCGGGACTCGTCCCTTCGTGCGCGGAAGGCGGAGTTCTAGGCGTGTTGCCCGGAACGATCGGCACACTGCAAGCCACAGAAGCGTTGAAACTTTTACTCGGCATCGGCGAGCCGTTGATCGGAAAACTTCTGCTGTATAACGCGCTCGACATGTCGTTTGACTTTGTGAAGTTGAAGAAGAATCCAAACTGCCGCGTGTGCGGACCGAACGCCGACATCAAAGAGTTGATTGATTACGAAGAGTTTTGCGGAGTGCCAAGTCACGATCACGACGAAGGGTCTGCCGGCGCCGGTTTGGATATTACCGCCCCCGAACTTTCGGAACGATTGAAGACGAATCACCTCAAACTGCTCGATGTCCGCGAACCGCACGAGTTGGAAATCTCCGCACTGCCGAACGCTGTGAACATTCCGCTGGGCGAACTGGCGGGCAGGCTCACCGAATTGGACTCTGCCGACGAGATGGTGGTCTTTTGCAAAGGCGGCTCACGCTCCGCTCGCGCGCTGGAGTTGCTGGCAAGCGCCGGGTTCAAGAAAGCGAAGAACCTCAAAGGCGGCATCAACGCCTGGGCGAGGGAAGTGGATGGGAGTTTGCCGTTGTATTGATTGAGCTTAAGCAAGAACTTAAGCATGAACTTAAGCATGAAGACCAGGTTGAAATTTAGGAACTTTTCCAACTGAACATTCGTTTACTTTGGTGATGTGTCAAAGATTGAACAAAGTCACCTATATTTGAAGGAGCGAAGATGAAAAACACTAATCGACGCAGGTTTCCAAAAATAGTGACCATCCTCTCACTAGGGCTTTTAATGTGCATTGGCGTCTTGTCTAACCCGGAAATGATCGCAAAAGCAATCGCTCGCAATTTCGATATTGTTTTGTTCTGGCGGGTTCGTTTTGAACTCCTTGGTCAGTCGCCAAAGGGACATCACTATATAGACTTATTCGATCAACATGGCAGAGAGATCACGGATATCTTATTTGCACATCGGTCTCCGCTGCTGCTTGATTCATTGTCCTTGTTAAATTTATGGACTCCAAATCTCAATGCCCTTGTAAACGGAAATGGTGATGATGTAAAAATTACTGATGCTCAAGTAAATGCAGTGCTCACCTACCTGGATAAAATTAGTCAATGGGCAAGCCCGGAGTTGAAAACCACAATCGTTACTGAAATGTCAATCACGCCGCTGGAAATGACTGTAGGATTGACAATGGATCAAGCGTGGATTTTCCTCAATCAAGACCCTCGTTATCCTGTTCCATCCGATTTATCTAGTGCGTCTGTTTCGCAACTCGAATCAATAGACATAGATCGTTTCCATTGGGCGGTTCAAGAATTTCCCAATTATTCAATTGATTTTGAGAACACTGTTTGGGATTTTCTGTCGTGGCATAATGGGGTTTCCCATTCTTGGGAGTTTGTGAATCGATCTGTTCCTGATTGCGTTGTGACGATGCCTAAAACGCTATCTGACCCATATTCTAGGTATATCGTCGAATCCAAAGTTTTAGGTGATTTTCAATATTACTCTCGGTTATCAGGTGATCCTGATCTTATCTTCTATATTCTTTATGAGCAGTTCGATGCCACTTCTGCAGGAAACGATCAACTGTCGCAAGGGTTGATGTTTATTATTTATCCGGGTTATAGGGATAGCTACAACTGTATTGCGCAAAGCGAAGCTCTAATTAGCAATGTTCATTTCACAGCTGCGCCTCATAGGTGAAGATAGATTCCCCCGGTCGTGCTTATTTTATAAACTCTTTCAGCGCAATCGCTGAATCTGGAAATCGTTGTAATAATTGCTTGTCCGATGTTACGAGCAATATATTAAGTTGCTGGGCTAGGGCAATGAACTCGCAGTCATAAGCGGTGCAGTCGCTTTTTGAAACCAGTTCAAACACCTTTTCAGACGAAGGCGCGACCTGGCGGTTTTCTAATGTCAACAAAGCATCCCTCATAATTTCTTGCGCTTGAGATAATTCCATGCCCCGGCGAATGTACCCCGCAAGAACATTTCGGAATTCGCTTTGCCACAAAGGCGGAACGATCCAATGAGGGTCTTTTGCTAAAACATCTTGCGCTAAAGGTGTTTGGTCGCCCGTAATAAAGAGATACACGATCAAGTTCGTGTCCGCAACGATCATTCCCTGCCCTCGTTGATCAATTTTTCAATTTCATCTGCCGTAATTTTGTATTGGGCGGTGAGTTCGCGCACTTTTCGGGCGCGTTTCAAGGTTTCTTGAATATCAAGCGGCGGAATGGAAATTGCCTGCTCAAGAATAGACAGGATTTCTCCGTTGATGCTGCGATGATTGGTCTTTGCCTGATTTCTGATCATGTCATAAACGGCTTCTGGAATATTTTTGATTGTCACAGTGACCATTTTTGCCTCGCGGTTCCATTTTGGAACCATTATGGTTTACTGGCGATGTTCTGTCAAGTGTGATTTTGTTTCTAAACGAAACTGGTAAAATACCAGCATCCCAACGAAGGAGCGAGAATGGCATTACCCGTCTCAAAGGAAAAACGAGTCTATGACAATATCCTAGGCGCGATGGGGAACACCCCGCTTGTACGATTAGGGAGGATAGCCAGAGATTTACCGGTTCCGTTGTATGCAAAATTGGAATGGATGAACCCAGGCGGTTCGGTCAAAGACCGGGTTGGGGCGTTCATCATCGAACAGGCTGAAAAGCGCGGGGAACTCAAGCCGGGCGGGACAATTGTTGAAGCAACATCGGGAAACACAGGCGTAGGTCTTGCCATTGCGGCGGCGTTAAAAGGATACAAGACCATCTTCGTTATGCCCGATAAAATGAGCAACGAAAAGATTTTGTTATTGCGCGCATACGGGGCAAAGGTTGTCATCACACCGACTGCGGTTGCACCGGAAGATCCGCGCTCGTATTACGAAGTGGCAAAACGATTCGTGCGCGAGACGCCGAACGCGATTTTGGCGAATCAGTATCACAACCCCGACAACCCAAAAACGCATGAACTGACGACGGGACCCGAGTTGTGGGATCAGACCGATGGGCGAGTGACCGATGTCATCATCGGGATGGGGACCGGCGGAACGATCACAGGTGTCGGGCGTTTTCTCAAGTCGAAGAATCCGAAGATCCAAATCGTGGGCGTGGACATCGAAGGCTCGATCCTCACGGAGATTTGGCAAAACAAAGGAACGATTCCTGATGGCGCGTATCCCAAAACATATAAAGTGGAAGGGATTGGCGAGGACTTTCTTCCAACCGCGCTCGATCTTTCGGTTGTAGATGCCATCGAACGCGCGGGCGACCGCGAATCGTTTTTGTGGGCGCGTCAACTGGTGAGACAGGAAGGAATCTTTGCAGGCGGCTCGTCTGGGTCGGCGCTGGCTGGCGCGATCAAGTATTGTCGTAAGTTAAGGGGAGATCGTTTGCCGGTTGTGCTGCTCCCGGATTCGGGCTCGCGTTACCTTTCAAAATTTTATGACGACAAGTGGATGCGCGAGTTCGGTTTCCTCTCGATGGAATTCGGCGAAACGACGCTAGGCGATCTACTCATCGCCAAGCCCGACAAAGTTTTGTACACCGCCACGATCGGCGATTCGATTCGCAAAGTTGTCGCCATCATGCACCAGCATGGGATTTCACAAATGCCTGTCGTCGGCGCGGATGGAACGCTTGTCGGCTTGATCGAAGAAGTGGATTTGCTCAATCACATGCTCGATAAACACGAGCATACACAGGATGAGGCGATCGATCCGCTTGTGCAGCACGCTGGCGCAGTTTTTCCCTCAGAGACATCGCTCGAAGAAGCGATGCCATCGTTGAAAGTTGGGCTGGCTCTCATCGTCATCGATAACAGCCGCCCGCTCGGGATCCTCACCAAGATCGATGTGCTGGATTATGTGGCGGGGAAGATCTAACCGCGCTCATGGCGCCCTTGCGAGTGGAACCGTTTCGGGCGCGATTGGATAGGTCGATCCATGCGAAAAGCGGGCGCAATCTGCGTCCGCTTTTTTGATTCAAACTTTAAGTTTCAAAACCTTGACGAGAAATTCATGGCGATTAAAATAGAACATAAGTTCTAAAGGAGCCTGCCATGACCCACGACAATCATCGTTACGCACAGCTGTTGGATGCGCGGATGGAACTCAAAGCGGAAGCCGCTGCGCCTCATCCCGCGCCTCTGCCTGCTTTGCCCACCCTCGACCAGATTCTCGCCCAAATTGGACCTCTACCGCGCGAAGCATTGTTCCTCGGCATGGCTTCAGACGGCTTGCCGGTGTTGTTGAACATGCGCGATCCCGCGGTGGGACCGATCCTCATCGCCGGCGACGCCGGTTCGGGGAAGACCACATTCTTGAAAAACATTGTCCGCGCGCTGTCGTTGACTCATGAACCATCAGAGGTTCAGTTCGGAGTGATCACGACGCATCTTAATGAGTGGGAAGACGAGAGGATTTCGCCGTATCGCGTGGCGATTTTCTCGGCTCATGAAGATGGCGCGCCGGAGTTGTTGCTTTCACTTGCCGCATGGGCGCGCGCGAACACAAGTAATAAACAATCCGTGCTTTTGCTGATCGACGATCTCGAAGCAGTGGCAGGATTCGACTTCGACTCCCTGCAAAACTTGCGCTGGCTCCTCGCGCATGGGGCGTCTCGCCAGGTTTGGGCTTTCCTCACGATGACCGCGCCACGCTACGGAAGAGTCATTTCGTGGATTCCCATTTTTCGCACCCGTATTTTTGGGCGAGTTGGCGATGCGCGGATTGCGAACGCGCTTGGCGGAGACGCCTCGTCACGGTTGGACCAGTTGCAGGCGGCGAACCAGTTTTCCCTGCGCGAGAACGGGAAGTGGCTGAGATTTTGGTCGATTAATTCGTAGTCCGTCAAATCCAGATTGTGCTAAAATTTAGAGGTCGTTGCATGAGAAATGGCGGTCCGACAATCAGAGGGAAACTCGCTTCCTGGCACCTGGGTGTCTGTGATCACTACGTCATGCACTATCGTTCCGTCTCGCTTCGGCGGTTGCTTCACCGTCGAAGCCCACACTCAGGAGAATAGCATGGAAGCAAAATTGTATGTCGGTAATCTGCCGTTCAACACAGGCGATGCGGATTTGCAGGACCTGTTCGCGCAGGCGGGCACGGTGAAGTCGGCGCAGGTCATCCGTGACCGCGCCAGCGGACGTTCCAAAGGCTTTGGCTTTGTGGAGATGAATTCGGCTGACGAAGCCCAGAACGCCATCTCCATGTTCCATGGCAAAGATTTCAATGGGCGCGCGATGACCGTGAACATTGCCCGTCCGCGCGAGGAACGTCCCGGCGGTTTCCGCGGCGGCGACCGTAACCGCGAGCGCCGGCGCGATTACTAAGCCATCTCGTTCGGTTTGATGTTGAGCCAAATGGGCGGTGCCAGCCATTTGGCTCAATTCATTTTTAGCAGGCAAGGTGTATCGAATGATTGAGAATTTGACGATCCGTGAATACATCGACGCTGATTTTGATTCGGTGACGATCTTGTGGCGTGTTTCTCGTGAAAAATCGTTGCCCGATCTTCAGCGCGAGAAAGGTCATTTCTTCTTCGAAGACCGCGATTATTTTCAAAATCGAATACTGGCTACGAACAAAGTTTGGGTTGCTGTGTCGGACGGTCGTATTGCGGCGTTTATGGCAATGGAAAACGAGTTTATCGACCAGTTATACGTCCGCCCCGATTTTTGGCGGCAGGGAATTGGCGAAGCGTTGCTCGAACATGCGCGAAAGTTCTCGCCTGCGCATCTTTGGCTTTACACGTTGCAGGTCAATCGGAATGCCCGCGCGTTTTACGAAAAACACGGGTTTATCGCCGAGAAGTTTGGAACAAGCCCGCCGCCCGAAAGCGAGCCTGATGTTGAATATCACTGGCGCAATCCGCCAATCGTAAATCGCCAATCGTAAATCGTAAATAGTAAATCGAATCATGCGACCTACCTTCCTTGAAGTAAATCTCACTCAACTGAAAAAGAACATCGAAGCGATCCGCGCGCGGGTTGCCCCCGCAAAGGTGATGCCGATGGTGAAAGCCAACGCCTATGGGCACGGTGTGGATGGCGTCGCGCCGTTCATCGAACCCTTTGTGGATTATTTCGGCGTTGCGATCGCGGAGGAGGGAATCCACCTTCGCGCGTTGGGAATCAAAAAGCCGATTCTGGTCGCGGGCGGGGCGTTTGCGGAACAACTTCCCTTGTTTGCCGAATACGATCTGACGCTGACTGGCTCTTCCATTGCTTTGCTTTCCGCCGCGGAAGACTTCTCTCGAACTTCGGGCAGGCGCGTCAAAACTCATTTGAAATTCGATACCGGCATGGAGCGTATTGGAGCCCATGAATATGAAGCGCAGGAATTCATCGAGTATTGCCTGCGCCTCCAGCATGTCGACGTGGAAGGGATGTACACGCATCTCGCCAATTCCGAACTGGCTGACCGCAGTTACTCCTTGATGCAACTGGAGCGTTTTCAAGGCATCCTGCGCGTGTACGAAAAATTGAGCGAACCCCCGCCCGCGTTAAAACACATGAATAATTCGGGCGGAATTTTGAATCTTCCCGAAGCAAATTTTGACATGGTGCGCGCGGGTATACTATTCTATGGCGTGTCTCCGGGCGATGAAACGCCGCGCGACCCAACGATCCAGCCAGCATTGACATGGAAATCGAAAGTGGCTTACTCGAAGCGGACCAAGCCGGGGAGGTCGGTCAGTTATGGCTCGTTGTGGCAGGCTGAAACAGAGACGCGAATCGTCACCGTCCCTTGCGGGTATGCCGATGGCTACTTCCGTCGTATGACGAACAAAGCTCAAGTAGTCATACGAGGAAAGAAATATCCGCAAGTGGGCAGGATCTGCATGGATCAATTCATGGTCAACACAGGAGACGACGCGGTCAAGACCGGCGAAGAGGTTGTGCTGATGGGCGAGGGGATTTCCACAGCCGATTTTGCCGAATGGATGGGCACGAATGAATACGAAGTGTTGACCAGTATCGGCGCGCGCGTGCCGCGCCTGTTCGTGAACGAGTGATGATAGAATAGCGCAGTTTTATTTTGAGGTGATGAGTGAACCGTTTGTTTGAAAAGTATGGAATGCTATTTTTGGTGGCGGGGTTGATCGCCCTGTTCGACCAGTGGACAAAATCGCTGGTGAGAACAAACCTCCCTCTCGGCGCAACCTGGTTGCCCGAATCGCTGGAGTGGCTCAGCCCGTACGCGCGTTTTATGCACTGGCATAACACCGGGGCCGCGTTCGGTATGTTCCAGAACGGCGCCATGGTGTTCACGGCGCTTGCCTTCGTGGTGATCGGCGCCATCATTTTTTACTTTCCCCAAGTGGAACAACACGATTGGACTTTGCGGCTTGCCATGAGCATGCAACTGGGAGGCGCGCTTGGCAACCTGATCGACCGCCTCATGCGCGAAGGGCGCGTGACCGATTTTATTTCCGTCGGCTCATTTGCGGTGTTCAACATTGCAGACGCAAGCATCAGCATCGGCACGGCAATCCTTCTGCTGGGCGTCTACTTGCAAGAGCGCGCCGCAAAACGATCAGCCGCCATCCAAGCGAGCCAATAACGTGACCGTCGAGCGCGTACTCCAAATTCGCTATGACCGACAGCCCGGCGAACGGCTCGACAAATTTTTAGCGGAAGTTCTGCCGGAGTTTTCGCGCTCGCGGATTCAACAGCTGATCGCAGGCGGATGCGTGGACGTGAACGGTTCACCCGCCCGTAAGGCTGGTCAGCCCGTAGACGCCGGCGCCGTCCTTACTGTTCGTGTCCCTCCCGCCGCGCCGACCGATCTGGTCGCGGAACAAATTCCCCTCGATATAATTTTTGAAAACGACGAACTGATGGTGGTGAATAAACCGGCGGGCATGGTCGTACACCCTGCGGCAGGACACGCCCGTGGAACGCTGGTCAACGCCGCGCTGGGGCATGACCCGGACATCGAAGGCATCGGAGGCGAGGAACGCCCCGGCATCGTCCACCGGCTGGACAAGGATACCTCGGGGCTGATCCTTCTCGCCAAAAACGAACGCGCCCATCGTTGGTTGCAGGACCAATTCCGCTTACGGAAGGTGGAGAAAACGTATCTCGCGCTCGCGGATGGAAAGCCGCCAACCCCTGCGGGTCGCGTGGAAACGTATATCGGTAGGGATCCAAAGAACCGAAAGCACATGGCGAATGTTTCCAAGACAAAAGGGCGCGAGGCTGTGTCGGAATACAAGACCTTGCAGAGTTTTGAACATCACACCCTGCTCGAGTTTCATCCCCTGACCGGGCGCACGCATCAAATCCGTTTACATTGCGCATTTCTGAAATGCCCGATAGCGGGCGATCGCGTGTACGGCAGAAAGAATTCTGTATTGCCAATTAAACGACATTTCCTTCATGCGCTTCGCTTGAAGATTACTTTGCCATACGAGCGCGAAGCGCGCGTCTTTGAGGCGCCTTTGCCCGGAGAACTGATTCAAATATTGAAATATATAGAATAGGAAATGCGACATGGAGTACATTGACCTTCGTTCCGATACCGTCACCAAGCCCACTCCTGAGATGCGCGAGGCGATGGCGGAAGCCGAAGTGGGCGACGATGTGTACGGGGACGATCCAACCGTCAATCGGCTCGAAGCGCTTGCGGCGTCCATGCTGGGCAAAGAGGCTTCGGTGTTCGTCCCCTCCGGCACGATGGGGAATCTGATCGCCCTGCTGGTCCACTGCCAGCGCGGAGACGAAGCTATCGTTGGGAGCAAGTCGCATATTTACTTAAATGAGGCAGGCGGGATGTCTGCGTTGGGCGGGATTCAACCGAACCCGATCCCAAATCAAAAAGATGGCGCGCTCGCGCTGGAGGAGATTCGCAACGCGATCCGCCCGGAGGATGTGCACCAACCCATCACGCGCTTGATCTGTATCGAAAACACCCAAAACAATTGCGGCGGGGTGGCGTTATCCGTCGAATACACGCGGCAGGTGGGTGAAATTGCCAGAGCCAACAACTTGAAATTTCACATCGACGGCGCGCGGATTTTCAATGCCGCCGCTGTCTTGGGCGCGGAGGTGAAAGACCTCGTGTCTCCCGCCGATTCGGTCATGTTTTGTTTGAGCAAGGGGCTGGCTTCGCCGGTCGGTTCGATGCTGGCAGGAACGAAGGCGTTTATCGCCCGCGCTCGTCACCTGCGGAAGATGCTCGGCGGCGGCATGAGACAAGCCGGCGTTCTTGCCGCGGCGGGGATTGTTTCGCTCGAGAAAATGTCGCGGCGGGTGGGGGACGATCACGCTCGCGCCAAAAAATTGGCGGATGGTTTGCGTAAGATACCGGGCATCCTGCTCGAGGAAGGCGCTCCGTTCACGAACATGGTTTATTTCGATATCGCCGACAACGTCCCATTCGACGAAAAACAGTTATGCGAGAAAATGTTAAACCATAAAGTCTTGATTGACTGGGCGGGCGCGCGCCGAATTCGTCTGGTGACCCACTATGCGATCGATGATGCGGGAGTTGAGAAAACCGTTCAAGCGTTTACAGAAGTCTTCCGCTAACAGAAACGCGTTTATTACGCGTTCGCGCTCTCGGTATATTCATGATGCGAAATGCGCGTTAAGGCTTCGATGATATCGGGATCGAACAAAATATCCGCGTTGTCCTTCATAAACTGGAGCGCTTCTTCCGGGGTGGACTTTTCACGGTACCTTCGCCGGCTGGTCAGCGCATCGAAAACATCTGCAACAGCGAAGATGCGCGCCTGCGTGGGAATTTCCCTGCCTTTTAGCCCGGCAGGATAGCCGCTCCCGTCCCAGCGTTCGTGGTGATGCCGTATCAGAGGCACGGCGTCATTCAAGAAGGGGATACCTTCCACAATCCGCGCGCCGATATCAGGGTGCACGCGCATGATCTTCCATTCATCATCGGTCAATTTATCCGGCTTGTGCAAGATGGTATCGCTGATGCCGATCTTTCCAATGTCGTGCAACAAGGCGCCGCGCTCGAGCGATTTCAATTGCGGTTCCGACAATCCCAATGCCTTCGCCAGCGTGCAAGCAAGACGGCTGACGCGCACACTGTGTCCTTCTGTTTCGCGGTCCCGCGCATCCAACGCGGACATCAGCGAAGTCAACGTGCGATCATAGGTGGTTTCCAACTCCGCATATGCCCGCTTGATCTCTTCCGCCTGACGCCGCGACTCCGCCAGCAGGATGGCGCGCTCAAGCGCAATGGCGGCTTGATTTGCCAGCGTCTGCAGATTCGCAAAGTTCTGCCCGCGACTCTCAGGGATATTCATCCATAACGCGCCGTACGTTCCGCCAACGGTCAATAGCGGATAGCAAACGATGGAGCCGTTTTCGTTCGAGATGATAATGCTTTGCCCGGTCTGAATTGCCTGGTCGATACTGGTTTGCGGATGTTCGCGGCGGTTGTGGAATCCATTCGCGTCGATGCCAACTTCCGCTTCGATCTTCCCCGACTTCGACAACAAGGTGATACCGGTCTCGCTTGCGCTGGTGAGTTTATGCGCGGCTTGGGCGATCAGTTCCGCCGCGTCGCTTAATTCCTCCGCCTGAATAACATCCACGCTCAGTTGATATAACATGGAGGTTGTGTTGAGCGTGTTGCGTAATTCCTGATACAGCCACGAACTCTCAATGGACGCCGCCGCTTGCGAAGACATCAAATCGGCGAGCGATTCGTCGTTCTCTGAAAAGGAAACGCCATCCTGCTTGCCAAACGCAATGATGGTGCCGATGCTCAGCCGGTGCAACCGGATGGGGATGGCGAGCGCGCTTCTCAAGCCCGTTGTGTCCACGTCCATTTTTCCCGGTTGCGCGTATTTGCGTATGTCGCGGATGCGGAAAGGTCTCGTGGAGTTCAACGCGGCTTGGATGATCGGTTCGTTTGTGGAATTTTGGCTCAATGCGGCGAACAAGCGCGGGGCATTGCCTGCCGCCGCAATCCGCGAGAAATTTCCCTGTTGGTCAAGCAAGGTGACGAATACAAAGCGCGCCTCCAGCGTTTTCTGGGCGATCAACGCCACCTCCTGCACGGCGGCTTGCGGGTCGAGCAAAGTGGTCAGCGAGGTGCCCGCTTGAATCAACTCCTTTAACCGCTGGTGATAACTAACCCGCTCCCAAGCCCGCGTTAATTCAAGCGCCACATCCTCAGCAATACTTACATCGTCGCTTGAAAATGCCGAAACTTTGTCGGAACAGATCTCGATGACACTGCGGATCTTGCTGTGCTGGAGGATCGGCACGCTGATCATGGAACGCACGGTGAACGAATCGACCGGCAGAAAATCGGCATCGGTTCGCGTATCGTGCACGATTTGGGTTTTTTTCAAGCGCGTGGTTCGCCCTAGCACGCCTCGGGTGGAGTCTTGTTGATACCCCGGCGGAATTGTTCCGATATCTTTGCCTGAAGCGGTGAGCATCACATAGCGCTTATGTTCCGGTTCGTGCCATAACAGCGATGCGAACGAAGAATCGATCGCATGGGCGAGCGTGTTTACGGCGAGTTGCGCGGCAACTTCCAATTCCAATTCGGCTTCCAACTGCTTGCTGAGCTCGTTCAGGAAGGTGAGTTGCGTGTTCCGATGTTTTTCGACAGCCAACCGTTCGTTGAGCGATTCGATCTGGGCGCGAAGCGCTTTTGCCTCATTGCCTTCCGCCATAGGATCAAACCTCCCGACATCTTCCCTGATGGGGAGGCTGAAGTTAAGATAGAGACCGATGCTGGTTAATAGGGTAATCGTCCCGCTTAGCAAGAATCCCATCTGCTTGATCCCCGCGGGAAAATCCATTAACAGAAGCAAAGTTCCCACCGTGGCGACACATTGAATGGAGAGCAAGGTTTCGGTCTGACGTTTGATGCGCTCCTGCGAAAGGCGTATGCGCCGCAGGGACTGAATGTATAACAGCCATGCGAGCGCAAGGAAAACGCCGCCCGGGATGATGTTCCCCACAGCGGAAAAAGAAATTAGGATGAACTCAAACCTGCCAGGAGCCAGCCAAAAACCCTGACCGAGAAGCGAAATCAACGTTGCGAGGAGCAACATGAATCGGCTTGCGGGCGGGAGCATGTTGTTTGTCATGAGGGAAGTGAAAATTCGCCGTTATTGTACTTCATGAGCGCGAGGGATTTGTAACCTTCTAATCTGATATAATTTTTTTGCCGTGAGATAATCGACGGCAAAATTTCTTAGCGAGAAGATACCTATGAATCAATTTGTCACTCTCGAACAAATCGACCGGGCTGTGGAAGCCGTCCGGGCGCGAACATCACATCGCCCGCGAATCGGGATCGTCCTCGGTTCCGGGCTCAACAGTCTGGCTGATTCTGTCCAGAAGGCGGATTCCATCCCCTTCGGCGACCTTCCAGATTGGCCCCGTTCCACGGTGCACGGGCATGCCGGTAGGCTGGTCATCGGCGAGTTGGAGGGGCAATCCGTGATGGTAATGCAGGGACGGGTTCACTTCTATGAAGGTTACAGCATTTCACAAGTGACTTTGCCCGCGCGCGTGATGGCGCGCATGGGCATTGAGATCCTGATCGTCACAAATGCCGCGGGAGGCGTAAACCCAGGCTTTGCGCCCGGCGATGTGATGCTCATTACCGATCATTTGAACCTCATGGGCATGACCGGCGCTAACCCTCTCATGGGACCCAACATTGAAGAACTCGGTCCGCGCTTCCCGGATATGAGCCAAGCCTATGATTTGCCATTGATGGCGCAAGCGCGCAAAACTGCCGCTGAAGCCGGCATTGTGTTACGCGAAGGCGTGTACTGCGGCTTGAGCGGTCCCTCGTTCGAAGGTCCCGCCGACTTGCGGTTCCTCCGTCTCGCCGGCACAGACGCGGTGGGAATGTCCACAGTGCCGGAAGTGATCGTTGCCCGTCATGGTGGGATGCGCGTTCTGGGTTTTTCAGGCATCAGCAATAAAGCCAACCTTGATGGCTCCACCGTGACCACCCACGAGGAGGTCATCGAAGCCGGCAAAATCATAACGCCAAAAATCGAAACGATCATTCGCGGCGTGTTGCGTTCCCTGTAAGTTCGTGGAATGAGTCAGTTCTATCGTTCTCTGGAAACATATCAGCCCCTGATCTACATTGGGTTGATCCTCTGGGGATTATTCATTGCCCGCAACATGGTTCGCTATTGGCTCGAATGGCGGAATTCGGTGTATGGGCTTGAGCGCGAATTTGCCCTGAGGCGTCTCATTCGATCCACCTTGTTTGGGTTTGCCGTTCTTGGGTTGATCCTGGCAGAATTCTTTATCGTCTCATTTGTGATTCCCGCACTGCCCGCCTCAGACGTGATCGCGACCCCCACCCTCGATTTGCTTCTCACGCCATCCAACACGCTCGCGCCTGAGGCGGCAACCCAAGCCGCCTCTCTGCCCACCCAGGCGGCTCCCAACGGCATGAGCGGATGTGTGCCGAACCAGATCATGCTCACAGCCCCGGAGCCGGGCGCGGTCGTCGGCGGCAAGATCGAATTGACCGGCACTGCGGATGTCCCCAACCTCGCGTTCTTTAAATATGAGGTCTCCTCGATGGGTTCGAATATTTGGGCGACCATCTCGGCAGGGGATAGGACGGTGAAGAACGATACGCTCGGCGAATGGGACACAGTGACCCTGCCCAATGGCGATTACTTCCTGCAACTCGTCATCATCGACAATGCCGGGCAAACCATTGGACCTTGTGTGATCGTCGTCCGCGTGGAAAATCAGTAAATTGGAGAACCATCTTGTTTGAAATTCGACCCGCTGTCGCAACCGATATTCCCCGCCTGATGGCGCTCGACCATAAAAGTCGAAGCGACTACGTCTGGCAATTGGACCTGAAGCGCGAGACCAACCAGGCTGTCGCAAGTTTTCGCGAAGTGCGCCTGCCGCGAGCGGTGGATGTGACCTACCCGCGAAATCAATATGCGCTTGCCGATGAATGGACCCGCCGCGACCTGACATTGGCGGCTATCGATAAGGGCGCGGTCATCGGTTATTTGTGCGCAAAAGAAGAACACTCGTCATCGGTTGCCTGGGTCACCGATCTGGTGGTCACGTCGGAGGTGAGGCGTAAAGGCGCGGCGTCTGCCCTCCTAATGGCGGCGCAGGCTTGGGCGGCTGAAAGAAGCGTTCGCCGGTTGATCCTTGAAATGCAGTCGAAGAACGAGGGCGGCATCCGATTGGCGCAAAAATTCGGTTACGAGTTCTGCGGGTATAATGACCATTACTACCCCACGCAAGACGTAACTTTATTTTTCGGCAGGACGATCAAGTAATCTATGTTTTTCGGCTGGCTGGATGGATTGCTCACAGCGCTGCAAACGCTGAATAATATTTTGACGGCAGGGATCGCGATCACAGCCTTCTCGCTGTTGATGTATGCCTTTTCATTTAATTTGCGCGACCGTGTGGCGCGTTCCTTTGCCATCATCCTGTTGTGCGTGGTGGTGGTCTTTACGACCGAGGCTCTGCAAAACAAAACCGTGCCGAATTGGGGGATCGAATATCTCCTCCGATTGCAATGGATCGGGATCGTCTTTCTTCCCCCGGCGTATTTGCATTTCTCCGACGCGTTGTTGGTGACGGCCGGGCGCCCCTCGCGCGGACGCCGCAGGCTTGCCATCCGCCTTGTGTATGCGGTGGCTTTGGGGTTTGTCGCTTTGCTTGCCTCGGGCTTGCTTGTGGGCTCTCTTGTGCCCGATGGAAAACCCGCGCCTCACTTACAACACACGCAGTGGACGCAACTCTTCACCGGCTTTTATTTGCTGATCATCGCCCTGGCGGGATACAACTTCATCCGCGCCTATTCGCGTATGTTGACGGGCTCCGGCAGGCGGCGCATGATCTACCTAATGGCTGGCGCTTCTGCGCCGGCGCTCGGGTCGTACCCATACTTGTTATTTGGTTCAAGCTTGGCGGCGCAATACCCGCTTTTATTTTGGAGCATCGCCTTCATCAACAATCTGCTCGTCGCGGTTTTGGTGATCGTGATGGCGTACGCGGTTGCTTTCTTCGGCGTTTCGTGGCCCGATCGCGTGGTGAAGAGCCGCCTGTTCAAATGGCTCCTGCGCGGACCGGTCACCGCCTCGCTCGCCTTGACCACGATGACGCTTGTGCGGCGCGCGGGCGAATTCCTCGGCGGCGAACCCTATTCGGGATTTGTGCCGCTGGCGGTTGTGGTTACGGTGTTGTTGTTCGAGCATGCGGTCACGTTGTTCTCCCCACTATGGGAGCGCTTCCTTTTTTACGGACGCGACCGCGAGGAACTTCAACTCCTGCAAAACATCGAAGAACGCCTGCTCACTCGCGGCGACTTGCAACAATTCCTCGAAACTGTGCTCGCCGCCGTGCGAGACCATTTGCAATCGCCGTGCGCGTTCGTTGCCGCGCTGGACGGCGATGAACTCACTTTGAATGTCGTCGCCGGGAACCGTTCGATGCTTGAGAACGAAAACCTGGACGAAGCGTTGAAAGTTGTCCACTTGAACGGCCAGGGCAAACGGCATGAATACACCTGGGGGAACTTCTGGATTCTCCCGCTTCATAAACAAACCGAAAATGGCGACCGGGATGAGATCCCGCCGTTGTTGGGGTTGCTCGGCATCGCGCGCAAAGCAGACCGACCCATGGACAGAGACCAGCGCGACGCGCTGTGGTTGCTCGCCGACCGCGCCGCGCTTGCCCTCGAAGACCGCCTCTTGCAACAACGCGTTTTTCACTCACTCGAAAATCTGCAACCCCAGATCGACCTGCTCCAACGCATGCGCGCGGCTGGGCGCTACGACTCGAAGGCAACGCTCCTTGCCGAACCCCTGCCCAAAGAATCAGACCTTGCCGATTGGGTGAAAGACGCGCTGGCGCATTACTGGGGCGGACCGAAACTATCGAACAGCCCGCTCATGCGGTTGCGTGTCGTCCAAACGCTGGTGGGAGAACACGAAGGAAATGCCGCGAATGCGTTGCGCGCCCTGCTTCGTAAAGCGGTCGATCAGGTCAAACCGGACGGCGATCGTCGCTTCACCAGCGAATGGATCTTATATAACATCCTCGAAATGAAATTCATCGAGGGCAGAAAAGTGCGCGAAGTGGCGGGCAGGCTTGCCATGTCTGAAGCCGATCTGTATCGCAAACAGCGCGTCGCTGTCGAAGCCGTTGCGCGCGCCATCCTGGACATGGAAACGAACGAAGGGGTAAGCGCGACCTGAGCCTCTCATGCAAAAACATTCCAACCTGCCTCCCGCCCCTGAGCCGCGCAACGATTGGCTCACACAACTTGCGCGGCTCAACGAGCGCTTTGGACGTTTCGCGCGCGACGCCTTCGGCATTTTACTTTTCGCCGCAGCGCTCATGACTTTCCTCGCGTTGCGAAACTTCACCGAAGGCTCGGCGCTCTCGCCCTGGGTTGATTTCCTGTCGCTTTGGTTTGGCTGGGGAGCCTACCTCGTGGCGGTCGGGTTGGGATATTTCGGATTCCTAGCCGTTCGACGTAGCGGACCTCCTCTCGGGTGGGGGAGGCTTTCCGCGCTGTTGCTCGCTTCTCTCCTGACGTTGGGTTTGCTCGCCGCCAGCGGAGGCGGATCGCTCATCCGCGCGGAGGCTGGAGCAGACGGCGGCCGGATCGGTTGGGGACTCGTCACTCTATTTTGGCGGATCGATCGATTATGGGGCGCGCTGTTGTTGGCGGTCCTCTGGTTTTTCTTTGCGATGACCGGCTTGGGGGTATGGGCATTTCTCGAAAGATGGTTGTTGAAACTCGCAGGCGAGGCGCCGCCTCCCCAACTGGCGACTCAACTTGAAATCCCGGTGGAAGCGAAGGCGGAGGAGAAGCCGGAGCGTTCCACGCGCAAAAAATCATCCGCGCCGGCGTTGCCTCCGGAATTTAGAAAGTCTCTGCGTATTGCCGATCAAAAAGATAAAAAGCCTGCCGCCCCGCGCGACCGCGACGATCGCCTGCCCTCGTTGAACGTGTTGCTCGCCGACCAAAACGCCCGCCCCGATGAACGGACGATCAACCAAACCGCCGGCATGATCGAAAAGACGCTTGCCGAGTTTGGCGTTGCCGCAACGGTGATCGGTTTTCGCGTGGGTCCGACGGTGACGCAATTTGCCGTTCAGCCCGGCTTCATGAAAAAAGCGGGCGCCACCGAGGAAGAGGCGCAACAGATGAAAGTGCGCGTTGCGCAGATTGCGTCACTGCAAAAAGATTTGGCGTTGGCGCTCTCTGCCGAACGGTTGCGCATCGAAGCGCCGGTGCCGGGCAAGCCTTATGTGGGCATCGAAGTGCCGAACACGCATACTTCGGTCGTGCGGATGCGTTCGATCCTCGAAACCGACGCGTTCCACAAGATCGGCGCGCCTTTGGCGATGGCTCTTGGGCGCGATGTTTCAGGTCAACCGTTGGCGGCGGATCTGGCGCGCATGCCGCATCTGTTGATCGCCGGCGCGACCGGCTCGGGCAAGTCGATATGTATCACGGCGTTGGCGGCCTGTTTTGCCATGAACAACCCGCCCGAAGATTTGCGCATGGTGATGATCGACTCAAAGATGGTCGAGTTGCTTCGCTTCAACGGTTTGCCGCATTTGTATGGGAAGGTCGAGACCAACGTTGAGCGCATTCTCGGCGTGTTGCGTTGGGTGGTGGTGGAGATGGAACATCGCTATCGCCTGCTCGAAGGCGCGCATGTCCGCGATTTGGAAACCTATAACCGCCGTATTTCGAAGAAGAAAGACGGCGTCACCCTTCCGCGCATTGTTGTGTTGATCGATGAACTCGCGGACTTGATGATGTCTGCGCCCGACCAGACGGAACATAACCTCGTCCGTCTGGCGCAAATGGCGCGCGCGACGGGCATCCATTTGATCGTCGCCACGCAGCGCCCGTCAACCGACGTGGTGACCGGCTTGATCAAAGCGAATTTCCCGGCGCGCCTCGCCTTTGCCGTTGCCTCCGGTGTGGATAGCCGCGTGATCCTCGACACCACCGGCGCGGAAACATTGCTGGGGCGCGGCGATATGTTGTTCTTGAACCCGGAAAGCGGCTCGCCTGCGCGCGCGCAGGGAGTGATGATCACCGATATGGAGATCGAGCGGATCATCGCGCATTGGCAGAAGAATGCCGAGGAGAAAGACGCTACCCCGCCCTGGGAGAAATTGTTGAGCGAACCGGATGAAAACGAAGACGAAGGTCTCATCGAGCAGGCGGTCACGATCGTCCGGCAGAGTCAACGCGCGTCGGCGTCGTTACTGCAAAGACGGTTGCGAATCGGCTACCCGCGCGCGGCGCGCTTGCTCGACCAGCTGGAAGAGATGGGCGTTGTGGGTCCCTCGCAGGGAGGCGGCAAGGAACGCGATGTGTTAGTCGGTCCGTTGGATGAGGAATTGGGAGACTCTGGTAAATCATCGACGCTCCCGTAAATCACAAGGACTAAAATGATCGTAAAACCCTGATATGATTGCTGAACGTATTCGCTATGGAAAATAAACCCTCTCCTGCGGCAACGCGAAAGACATTGACCGATTATTTGCGCCTGTGGTTCAAGTGGGTGCTCGACCCGCTCGGCAGGCTTTTCAACCGTTTGGGTCTCACGCCGAATATGGTGACCGTCATCGGTATGATCGGCAACTGCATCGGCGCGTATTATCTGGCGCGAGGCGAGATGTTTACCGGCGGGCTTTGGGTACTGATCATGACGCCCGTCGACGCGTTAGACGGGACCATGGCGCGGTTGCGCGGCGAGCCGGGCGATTTCGGCGCGTTCGTCGATTCGGTCAGCGACCGCTATTCCGAATTGATCATCTACGGCGGGTTGTTGTATCATTTTCTGACCCTTGGCGAACCATTAGGCGGCATGTTGACTTTCATCGCCGCCGCGGGATCTGTGCTCGTCTCATACGTGAAAGCGCGCGCCGAAGGGCTGGGCTACGGAGCGAAAGTTGGTTTGCTCACGCGGGTGGAGCGATATCTTGTGCTTGCGCCTTCCCTGGTTTTCAATAAACTTTACCTTGGGCTGGCTGTCATCGCCATCTTCGCTAATATTACAGCGTTTCAAAGGATTTGGCACGTCCGCGCGCAGGCGCATGCGCGCATGAGAACGGCGATGCTGGAAGAGAAAAAACCATGAGTATTCAATTTGACGGCATCCATTACTTTCTGTTTGGCGCGGAACAGGTCCTTCGTTTTTATGGCATCATCCTGATGCTTGGCGCGGTGGCTGGCGCCTGGCTTTCCTCAAAAGAGGCGCGTCGGCGGGGGTATGAATCGGAAATCGTTTGGGACCTGCTCATTTATTTGATCGTTGGCGGCATTATTGGCGCGCGTGTCTGGCATATCCTCACCCCGCCTCCTTCGTCTGGCATCACCGCGGCGTGGTATCTGTCCCATCCGCTGGATGCGATTGCGATCTGGAAGGGCGGGTTGGGCATTCCCGGCGCGGTCATCGGCGGCGCGATCGTTCTATTTTTTTATTCCCGCAAGCACAACTTGAAATTTTCAGAATGGGCGGATATTTCCGCGCCATGCCTGGCGCTCGGTCAGGCGATTGGTCGCTGGGGAAACTTCTTCAACCAGGAACTCTACGGCGCGCCCACAAACCTGCCGTGGAGGTTGTACATCGACCCCGAAAAACGTCTTGCAGGGTACTTCGACGTGGATTATTACCACCCGCTGTTCTTGTATGAGTCGATTTTGAATTTTGCAAATATGCTGTTGCTGTTATGGGTTTCTCGCCGGTACGCGGATCGACTCAAGTCGGGCGATATCTTCCTCGCGTATTTGGTCACCTACCCGGTCATCCGCTTCTTTCTCGACTTCTTGCGACTCGACGCCTCCCTGGTGGCAGGCATCAACATTAACCAGACGTTTATGGCGATCATCGCGGTATGCGCCGGCGCGGCTTTGTATTGGCGGCATCGCCGGGATTCCATTGTACATTAATGACTTTTCAAATTTGCGGGGGGACTGTTGTCTGATTGACTGTACAATAGGCGCTGGCTATGCTCGCCAACAAAACGATCGGAAAATAAATTTATCTTATGATCGAAACAAACGATTTAAGCAAGCAGTTCAATAACAATTTTTGGGCAGTGCAGGGCGTAACGCTGAACGTTCAACCCGGTCAGATCCTGGCGTTGCTGGGGCAGAACGGCGCGGGGAAGACAACCACCGTCCGCATGTTGACCGCGTTGCTTATGCCGACGCGCGGGTATGCTCGCGTCGCCGGGTATGATGTGACGCAGAACCCGAAAGAGATTCGCATGAATGTGGGGGTGTTGACAGAACAGCACGGCTTGTATTTGCGCATGACCGGCGCCGAATATCTCGATTACTTTGGGAAAATTTATGGATTGGATGTTCAGGCGCGCGCTACGCGTAGTAAATATTTGTTCGATTACTTCGGGCTTACCGAAGCGTCGCAACGGCGCTCAGGGGAATATTCAAAAGGGATGAAGCAAAAACTCGCGCTCGCCCGCTCGTTGATGCATAATCCGTCTGTGTTATTGTTGGACGAGCCGACCTCCGCCATGGACCCGGAGTCGTCGCGATTGGTGCGGGATGAAATTGCCCGTCTGCGTTCATCCCAGCGGACGATTGTCATCTGCACGCATAACCTTGCGGAAGCCGAAGCGTTGGCGGACCATATCGCCATCATTTATCGCGGCAAGATTCTTTTGAGCGGCACGCTGGATGAATTACAGCGTCGTGTGTTGGGTCCTGTGGAATACGAAGCAAGGTTCGCGGAGGTTTTCGATGCAAGCGGGTTGAGCCTGCCTGCCGGGGTGGAGGTCGTTTCGAGGGGCGGGACCAGTCTCAAATTCCGAATTGAGGCGCCGCAGGTTGCGAATCCCAAACTTGTCCACTCGCTCACGTCCATGAATGCGCCATTGATATCCTTTCACGAAGTCCCTCGAAAATTGGAGCAGGTATATTTGAAGACCATGGCTGAGGCGCAGGGGTTGGCGTATGCGGCGTAACTGGGATGCCATCTGGATGGTGGCGCGGCGCGAGTTCGTCGACCAATTCCGCGATTGGCGCATTGTGGCGCCGATGACGTTGCTGATGGCGCTGTTTCCATTCGTTGCGGACGATAGCACGCAGGAAGCCATTCGATTCATGAATCGCTTCGGCGGCGGCTTGATCCTCGAGCGTCTTGTTCCTTTCGTGATTCTGGTGATCGGTTTTTTTCCGCTTTCGTTTACTCTGGTGGTTGCGTTGGAAACCTTCGTGGGTGAAAAAGAGCGCGGCACCATCGAACCGCTTTTGAGTTCTCCGCTTGAAGACCATCAGCTCTATTTGGGAAAAATGTTGGTGGGGATCACAACTCCGCTGGTGTTTAGTTTTGTGTCTATTGTGATCTATCTGGCGTTGATCACGTATCGCGACGTGGCGTTCCCCAGCCCTTATTTGCTTGCGCTGGTTTTGTTGCTCACATTCGCTCACGCTGTCTTGATGGTGAGTTCGGCGATCGTTATCTCTGTGCAAGCCACGTCTATTCGCGCCGCAAATCTGTTGGCGTCGTTCGTGGTGGTGCCGGTCGCGTTTTTGTTACAGGGAGAAACCGCGCTGATCTTTTGGGGCAACGAGAGCGTGCTCTGGTACGCGATTGCGGGCGTTACCCTGCTGTCGGTGTTGATCGTCCGTCTGGGAATTTCACACTTTCGGCGCGAGTATTTATTGGGCAGGGAGATCGACACCCTGAACTTCAAACAGATGTGGCGGGTCTTTACCGGGCGGTTTATTGGAAAGGCTGAATCGATCCGCGCTTGGTACGCGGTTGAATTGCCTGAAACCATTTCACAGATTAAGCGCCCGTTGGCGCTTGTAGCGGCGCTTGGCGTTGCGGCGATCGCGGCGAGTTATCTGTGGGTGGTTATCAATGTGCCTGCCTACCTGGATCTTTCACCGGATATTGCGGATCGAATCAAGACCTTGATGAACCAAAACCTGATGGATTTTGACGATTTGAGCGCTCAGATTCCCATGCCTGTGTTGTTTTATCACAATGCTCGCGCGGTCGTGATCATGTTGTTGCTCGGAATTGTATCGTTCGGGACGCTCGGCGTCACTTTATTTCTGATCAATATGGGATTGGTGGGCGGCGTGCTCGGCGGGGCAAGTGTGCTGGGGTTTTCGCCTGGTTTGTTGTTCGTGGCTGGGATTCTGCCTCACGGCATCTTCGAGTTGTCCGCTGTGTTTCTCTCGGTCGCCGCCACATTGAAGGCTGGCGCGTTGCTGGTTACCCCACAGCAGGAAAAGAGCCTGGGCGAACTTTTGCTCGTTGCCCTTGCAGATTGGCTCCGTATTTTCATCGGTATTGCCCTGCCGCTTCTTGCCATTGCGGCGATAATCGAAGTGTACGTCACTCCACAACTCCTACAATTGTTCGTCCCATACTTTTAATGAAGAGGGGCACATGCCAAAAATCATCATCCTGGGTTCGTCCAACGCGGTGCCATCGATCGATCACGAAAACACCCACCTCGTTATCGTGGGCGAGGAGCGGACGATTCTTGTGGATTGCGTCAGCACTCCCGTCGTCCGACTCGAACAAGCGGGCGTGGACTTCAACTCCCTGACCGATATTGTGATCACGCATTTTCACCCGGACCATGTGGCGGGTGTTCCGCTGTTGCTCATGGATATGTGGCTGATGGGACGGACGAAGCCAGTCAACATTTACGGCTTGCACTACACCATGGATCGACTCGAAGACCTGATGGGTTTTTACGGCTGGGACGAATGGCCCAACTTTTTCCCCGTTGGTTTTTATCGCCTGCCCGAAGCCGAAATGTCGTTGGTGTTTGATAGCGCCGAGTTCCGCGTGCGCTCGTCGCCGGTTCACCATATGATCCCGACCATCGGCTTGCGTGTGGAATGCCTGACCGATGGCAAAGTGCTAACCTATTCTTGCGACACTGAGCCATGCGAGCAGACCGTCCGCCTTGCCGCGGGGGCAGATGTGCTCATCCATGAAGCCGCCGGAGCCGCGTTCGGTCACTCCTCCGCCGAACAGGCGGGAGAGATCGCCGCGAAAGCCGAAGTGGGGAAGTTGTATCTGATCCATTATCCAACGGGGCGGTTTGCCAGTGGAGACATCGCCGCAGACGCTCGAAAAACGTTTACCGGCGAAGTGATCGTGGCGAAAGACTTTATGACGATCGAGCTATAAAAAAATGGCTCTACCGTTATTAACGGGAAAGCCCAAAAACCTTAGCCACAGATTTCACAAATTCACACGGATTGTTTAAAACATTCGCGAACATCCGTGTAAATTCGTGGCAAAGAATCTTCCTGCAAGTCGTAATCCCCTCAGAAACGGGAGAGCTAAAACAATCCTCTCCGACGGAGAGGATTGTTTACCAGCCTGCGATAAAAGGCTCCCATTCTTGATACTCATTCAAATGCTTGCCGAAAATATACGCCGCATTGGCGGGAGGCTCCTTGGGCAAATGGTGTAACCGCATGTGCGCCTCTTCCACACGCCTGCCGCCCTTCCGGTGATTGCATGAAGGGCACGCCGCGACCACGTTCGTCCACACGTGCGCGCCGCCCATGTGTCGGGGCATCACGTGGTCCACTGTCAACCCGCCTTCGCGCTTCCCGCAATACTGACAGGTATAATTATCGCGGCGAAACACTTCGCGCCTCGTCAACTTGACGTGCGGGCGCGGTCTATGAACCTGGCTTTCAAGCCGGATGATCGAAGGGCGCGGGAGCAACTCTCGAATGGTCCGAATATGACCGCGACCGTTCAATACCATATCCGCCTTGCCAGCCAGCAACAAACCGACTGCCCGTCTTGTCGTGCACACGTTGATCGGTTCGAAATTAGCGTTCAACACCAATACAGGCTCGTACATTCTGGCTCTACAAACAGGCACGATTATACTGCCGAATATTTGAAAGCGTTAAAGTCGCTCCTCGAGATGTCATGAATCTGTTACAGGAAAGTTTGTGAACATACTAATCGCCGGCGGGACCGGGTTCCTCGGCTCAGCCCTCGCCGCCAGCCTGCAAGCGGATGGACACCAAGTGACCATTTTGACGCGGCGAAAGCCGCGCGCCGCGAATCACGTTCACTGGGATGGGCAGACTGCCGGGAGGTGGGGGCAGATCATCAACGAGATGGACGCGCTGATTAACGTTTCAGGATACAGCCTCGACCACGCGCCTTGGACTCAACAACGCAAGCGGCGATTCGAAGATTCGCGTGTCCTTCCCGCCCGCGCGCTTGTCTCTGCCATCGCCGGCGCTGACCGCCGCCCGAGCGTTTACCTCCAGACCTCTGGCATCAACTATTACGGCTTGCGCGGCAGTACAGTCGCAGACGAATCGACCCCGCCCGGAGATGATTTCCTCGCTCAACTTTCGGTCAAGTGGGAGGATGCGTCGCAACCGCTTGAACAACTCGGCGTTCGCAGGATAATCTGCCGTTCCGCGGTTGTGCTTCATAAGAGTAAAGGGTTATTCCCGTTGATGAAACTACCCGTCAACGTGTTTTTTGGCGGCAAGTTTGGCGATGGGCGCCAAGCCATGCCTTGGATTCATATCGTGGATGAGATCGATGCCATGAAATTTCTGCTCACGCACAAATCTGCTTCAGGCGCATTCAACTTGATCTCCCCCGCGCAAACTTCCAATGTAGAGTTTATGCGCGGGGTCGCGTGGATTCTTCACCGCCCATATTGGTTTCATCTGCCGTCGTTTCTGTTGCGAGTGATGCTGGGTGAAATGAGCGTACTGCTGACCGAAGGACGATACTCCCAACCCAAGCGGCTTCTTGATTTTGGTTTCACGTTTGAATACGATACATTGAAAAAAGCGCTGGCAAATTTGTCAGCCTAAAAGGAGTTTTAGCATGAAAAGAACTTTGGTTGCGATCCTGTTGTTATCTACGGCGTGCGCCCCGGGCGGATTCCCTCAAGGGGCTGTTCAACCCTTGCCGACAGCGCTCATCGATCAATCTTACCCGACGGTTGAATCGGCTCCTGCGGCGCCGGTTCAATCCTCCAGCGGAATCAATGTGAGCGCAACCCGCGCCTGGCGCGATGGAAAAAACGTCAACGCGGAAGTCTGCTTCACGTTGATCGACGGGTCAGACTGGTCGATTTGGGGCGCAAGTTTGCAGTACGGCGGTGTGGCGTTGTTCGACTTCGCCTCGACCCTGCTAAGCATTCAAGAACCTGTGGAGGGCGCGTCTGGCCTTCGCTGTGATATGTTGTCCTTTTTCAACGTTCCGCCCGATGCCGATCTCTCGGCGGTAACGATCACTGTGGACGCCATTGCCGCCCTGCCGCGCCCGGAGGATTATTGCAACATTTACATTTCAAAAATTCAGCAGACCATGAACGAACGAGGCACAGGCATCACGCTCGGATGCTCCGATGTGAATGGGGCGCCGGTCATGCAGGTGGTGGGCAAACCAGACAGCCTGTCGCAGGAAGAGGCGGAGCAGATCGTGTTTAGCGATGAGTTTTACACGATCCGCGGTCCCTGGTCGTTTGTCTTCAATCTTGGGCAGTGATGGTTTATAATCGGCGCATGTCTGGTTTCTCGCGCGTAGAAAAATCCTATGACTACCGCCGCCCCTAACTCAGCGATGGCGACTTGAACGCGTGGCGCCGTTGCGCCGCGCGTTTTTATTTGTGCCCGGAGGTTGTTCGTGAATATCGAAGAACAAGTTGAATTATTGATGCAAGGCACCGAATACGGTGACGAAGATACCAAGAAAGCAATGACTGCTGAACTGCGCGCGCGTCTCGCAGAAGGCAGACCTTTGCGCGTGTACTGCGGCTACGACCCAACCTCCACCGACTTGCATCTCGGGCATACCATCTCCATGCGAAAACTTCGCCAATTTCAGGATCTGGGTCATGAGGTCACGTTTCTGATCGGCAGTTACACGGCGTTGGTCGGCGACCCGTCTGACAAAAATAAAGCGCGCCCGATTCTGACGGAAGCGCAAGTGGCTGAAAACGCGAAGACGTATTCCGATCAAGCCTTCCGTGTTCTCGACAGGGAGAAGACGCAGGTTCGATATAACGGAGAGTGGCTGAGTGAACTCTCCCTGCTCGATCTGATCCGCCTGGGGCAGAACTTCACGGTTCAGCAATTCCTTGCCCGTGAAAATTTTGCAAAACGCCTGGAAAAAGGCGAGGCGATCTACCTGCACGAAACTTTTTACGCGTTGATGCAAGGCTATGACGCGGTTGCCATGCAAACCGACGTTCAAGTTGGCGGCTCGGACCAGTTATTCAACATCATTGTGGCGGGGAGAAAATTGCAGGAGGCGCTTGGGCAAAAGCCGCTGGTGGGCATCATCACGGGAATCTTGCCCGGCACCGACGGCGTGCTACGCATGTCCAAATCTATCGGGAATATTGTGCCCATTAACACCGGCGCGGACGATATGTACGGCAAGTTGATGTCCATTCCCGATTTTGCCATGGGCGTTTATATGCGGCTTGTCACACGCTGGAGTCCGGGGGAGATCGACAGCCTCGAAAGAGAATTATCCGAAGGGAAGGCGCACCCGCGCGATGTGAAGATGAGGTTGGCGCGCGAGATTGTTTCGATTTTCTATGGCGACGCCGACGCCGCGTTGGCGCAGGAATCTTTTGTGAAGATGTTCCAGCAAAAAGAGATTCCCGATGAGATGCCCGAGTTCCAATTACAGCCCGGGCAAACCGTGCTGGATGTCATTCTCGCGGCGAAACTCACGGCAAGCCGGTCAGACGCGAAGCGGTTGTTCGATCAGAGGGGAGTGCGACTCGATGGGGAAACCATTGAGCGCGGAGACATACCTTTTCCGCATCCTGGCGTAATCCAAGTGGGTAAACGCAAATTCTTGCGGGTCAAATAATGCGCCCCAGATTGATTACATTGCACTTTCAAAATCGGGACGCTGATTCACGCTGAAAACGCAGATTTTCTCCCTTTGGAATCAGCGAAATCAGCGTTTTCACCTGCCCTTGCGGGCGGTGCAAGGGTCTGCGTCCAAACGCACTCTGTAAGGTAATCAGCGCCCCAGAGTCCAATTGCGATCAATCATGTTTTTGTTCATCTTCGGCGATCATCGCGAGAAACACATTGACCACCTCGGGGTCAAACAACGCGCCGGAGTTTTCGCGGATGTATTGGATCACCTTTGGGCGGGGCCAAGCCTTTCGGTACGATCGGTCTGAAAGCAGGGCGTCCCAAACATCGACGACAGAAAAGATCCTCGCAGAGATCGGGATTTGTTCGCCCTTTAATTTATTTGGATATCCGCTTCCGTCCCAGTGTTCGTGATGGCAGTAAGGAACGTCGAGCGAGTGGCGCAGGAATGTGATGGGGGCGAGCAAATCATAGGCATATTGCGGGTGGCGTCGCATTTCATCCCATTCATCGGCTGTAAGTGGTCCTGTTTTTTTCAGGATTTGGTCTGGAACGCCCATTTTTCCGATATCATGGAGGAGCACTCCGCGATAAATATTTACGAGGTCTTCCTCTTTGATACCCATGGCGCTTGCCAGCCGCAAGGTCAGGTCGGTTACGCGGCGGGTATGTCCTTCGGTTTCGCGGTCTCTCAGTTCCAGCGCGCGCGCCCATCCCTCAAGGGTGGTATCGTATGCCTGGGTGAGTTCCTGATTCGACTTTTGTAAATTTTCAAATAAGTGCGCGTTGTCGATGGCGATGGCGGCTTGACCAGCGAGCGTTTGGAGAAATTGCATCCAATCTGCGTTGGGGGAAAGCGGCGAACGATGGAACACCTCAAAGACACCTTTGATCTGTCCTTTGACGATCAGCGGGATGCCGATATAAGTAACAAATCCCTCGCGTAACAGGAATGGATCTCGACGGGCTTCAGGAGAATTTTTCAAGTCGATCACATGATCGATTCTTCCCTTCATTACCACCTGCCCAGCCAATCCCTCGCCGATTCGCACCAGTGGGCGGGTGGGCGTGATCGTTTTGAACCCAGCGCTAGACAGGTAGGATAAACTCTGGATCTCCGGTCGATAAATAAGGATCTCGGCGGCGTCGACTTTCAATTGTCTGACAGAATACTCCGTCAGGATACTAAGCGTTACTTTCAAATCAGTGGAGGATGCGATCGCCGAATCGATATCGCGCAGAGTTGTCAGGCGGCGGATTTGTTCCTGCCCCTGTTCGAACAATTCCGTGCGGTGAACGGCATTGCCGGCGATCTCCGCCAGAATGGTCATCAGGTTTACTTCGTCATTCGTGATGTGCCGCTCCGCATCGATGAAAATCGCCAAAACGCCCACAATTCCCGCTGTCGAGTGAATCGGAATGGCGACCCCTCCCAGGCCGGGTAAAATGCTATCGCGGTTTTTCTCGTAGGTTAATGGATCGGCTCTTAAATCGCGCGAAATATACTTTGTGCCGGTGACGAAGGTTCGCCCAACGATTCCTTCCGTGGGTTTTAATTCTTTCACAGATATATTCAGTTCATTCCCTTTGGCGATCCGTTGAACAAGGAGGTTGTCCGTCTGGCTGAAGAGCCAAATCGAACCATGCTCGGTGTTCATCAAACGCATTGTTTCATCCAGCAAGATTACGAGCATTTCATCCAGGGTCTGGGCGGTGCGCAGGTCGGCGGAGATCTGGTTGATGATTTCCAATTCTCGCACGCGGCGTTGTTCCGCTTTATAAAGGCGAAGCCGCTCAATGGCGCTTCCAAGCCCTCCCGCAATGGTAACCAGGAATCGCTCATCGCCATCGTCGAACGCATCCGGCGATCCGCTCTCCACGTTGATTACGCCGATGGTCCGCTCATTAACCTGGATCGGCACACACAACTCCGAGCGAATTTCGGTTGCGATCGGCACATAAACATCTTCTTTACTTACATCGCCGGTCCTGATGGGTCTTCCAAGGCGAACGGCTTTTCCGGTGATTCCCTGAGAGATGTGGAATCCATCCCTCCAACTGGAGATATTCGCTCCGCGGTAGGAGGGATGAGGAAACAAGACTTCGCCGGAAGAATCCAGCAAAAGGATGCCGCACACCTCTGTGTGAACATGGCTTATGATGCTGGTAATTTTTTCGATCAATTCATTTTCCGAGGTGGCAATTTCCGCCTCAGCCGTCGAAGCCATGTGCAGAACCGTCAACTCCTTCACTTGCCGGGAAAGCGACGACTCCGCTTTCTTAATGGCAGTGAGATCAGTGATCACCGCAATCGCGCCCCGCTTTCCAATCTCGTTTGAACGCGGCGCGCCGCTGATAATCACAGGCACGGTATGACCCTGTTTATGGAGCAGTATGGATTCGTAGGTTGAAGACTGCCCGCGCTGACGGATTTCACTCTGTCGGTTAAGCGCCGCGCGCATGGACGGATCGGTAAAATCTGAGGGTCTTTGTCCGATGATGTCCTCTTGACTCCGCCCGATTATTTTCGCATACGCAGGATTGACGTATTCAAACACGCCTTGTTCATTGGTGATGGTAAGACCCTGCGCCATGGTATTGAGGATTTGCAGGGCAAAATCCCGTTCATTTTGCAGGGCGGTTTGAATTTCCCGCTCTTTCGTAATATCCACCAGGATGCCGTGCCAGTAGATCGGGACCCCGTGATTATCACGGATCAGGCTGGTATCCTCTTTGATCCAGATCACTTGGCCATCGCGCCGCACGATCCGATATTCTTCACGAAAGGGCGTTCCCTTGTTATGTGATAGGACGAACGCCTGTCTGATTCTCTCTTGATCGTCGGTATGAATGGTTTTGAACCAGTGGGTAGGATCCGAATACCAATCGGTTGGGGTGAAACCGGTCAATTCCTCGTAACGAGGCGAAACATAGACCCCTGTTTCCTTGTCGTCTGCATTGCTAAGAAAAACGACGGCCGGCGTTTGTTCAATGAGCGTTTGGTATTTGATCTCCGTATCGCGTAACGCCGCTTGTTCCTTCAGCAATCTGCTCTGGGCAATGGCATTGGTGATCACCACCGACAGGCGCAGTAAATAGTCGCTTTGTTTGACGAGATAGTCGGTGGCTCCACCCTTGAGCGCCGCAACCGCATTTTCCTGATCGCCCTGGCCAGTAACGAGAACAACCGGCATGATCGCCGAGCGGCTTTTGACATGCGTCAACAGATCTAGCCCGGTCCCGTCCGGCAGGCGAAGATCGGAGAGCACCAGATCGATATCGGTTTGCGAATCGAGGATATCCAAAGCGGCAGAAAGCGTCTCTGCGTGGATTAATTCAAACCCGCGCTGAAACGCATCTTCGAGCGCTCGCTCGGTGAGAGCTACGTGAGCGGGATCGTCTTCAACGTATAATATTTTCATCGATGGAATTGTAATCTTGCGTCGTCATAAATGCATGATCGATCAGCGACAGGATAAGTTACTAAGGCAATTATATGCTGAAATGAGCGGTTGAGGTTTGCAATTCTTGCGCATCATGCTGTGGCAACAAAAAAACGCCTTGCGGCGTTCATTCTTCAAAAGTTTGTAACCGTCTATCAAAACTTGAGAGAGGCGTCGACGGGATTTGAACCCGTGGTGAGGGTTTTGCAGACCCTTGCCTTACCACTTGGCCACGACGCCATGAAAAAAAACTGAGCGGGCGATGGGATTCGAACCCACGACCTTCTCCTTGGCAAGGAGACGTACTACCACTGTACTACGCCCGCATTCGGTTAACGTTCACCGATAGTGCCGAGACACAGAATCGAACTGTGGACACCGCGATTTTCAGTCGCGTGCTCTACCAACTGAGCTATCTCGGCGATGTTCCTTTGGTTAAGCGTGCGGAATTTTACTTTGGGAGTAGGGGATTGTCAAGCAACGCCCTGCCAAACCTGCTCGATACCCCTGTTTCGTTTATCGCCAAATAAAACATCTTGGCAGGCGCAACTATGGACTCATCGCATCCACAATGAGTTCGCGGCCGACCCGCTCGGCAAGGCGCTCATTATCTTCCTCGATCAATACCACCACGACGAACGGCGTGCCCTGCCAGTTCCCCGGCGTGCCAGCCAGGAACCACGTTACGGATGTATCGCCCTCGCTAGCCTTCCCAAGATGCGACCAAAAATTGTCGCCCTTCTGGATGAACGACAAAGACGCCTCATCCGCCATTTCCGCCTGCATCGCCCTCACCGGCGTTCCCAACACCGGGAGCACCACCCAACCCTCCACTGGAGTATTGACCGCCGATGCGATACTCGGCGCGGGGATAACCCCATGATTGCTCAACGCGGCAGATGCCAGCGCAACTTGCAGAGGCGACACATGGAAATGTTCAAGCTCACTGGTAGAAAGCGACTCGGCCGCCGGCAATTCAAGTTGCGGCGGCTGTAGAAAACCCATCGACTCATGCAAAGACGAAAGTTCCTCGCTTGTAACAAATTGTCTGCCAAACAAAGCCGCGGCAAACGGATCGATAACCGAGCCGGTGGGGTATAGCCCCTGGGTGGCGCGGTTAATCAACGGCTGATCGGGATCGCTGGTCAGGCTCTGCCCGATCTCGTTCAGGTGATTTGGATTGAACGTGGGATGCGAAGACATCACAAGGATTTCGCCTGTCTGCGCGTTCATCATCACCACCGCGCCGGAATGACCCAGCAACATTTCATCGGCGCGAAATTGCAGGTAGAGATCGATCGTCAACCGCACATCCAACCCTGTGGGCGACATGCCGTAGAGCAGGTGGTTCCACCAAATGGTAGTCGCCGGCGTGCCTTTATTGCCGCGCAGGTATTCATCGAGCGACGCTTCCAGCCCAGCCTGCCCGTATTTGGCGTGGTTGTAACCGGTCACAGGCGCAAGATCGGGGTATTTATACGAGCGTTCCAATTCGCCAACCTTGCCAATGGTGGTGGTGATAATGGTATCGGAACGATCCAGGAGCGCGCCCCGCCGCACAAATTGATCTTCGATCATTCGCCGAGGATTATCCACGCGGGTCAATAAATCTGGTCCGCGAACGACAGACCACCATCCGGTTACGAGCGCGGCAAGACACAACCCCAATGAGAGAACGCCGCTCACGAAAAGGTAAGGTTGATGATTTTGTAGAGGCGCGGGTTCTTCGTCCAAGTGGTTGCTAATGTGCATGAGAAACAACAATCCGATATACGAAACCAACAGGGATGAGCCGCCATAGGAAACAAAGGGAAGCGTAACACCGGTCAATGGCAGGAGGCGAATATTTCCCCCGACGATCAGCAATGTCTGAATGCCAAAGTATGAGGTGATCCCCGCCGCGAACAACCGTCGAAAGAGATCTGGCGCGCGCAAAGCCGCGCGAAAACCTCGCCCGACGATCAAGATGAAGAGGGCAAGCAGGCCGAGGGTCCCGAAAAGACCCGTTTCCTCCGCTATTGCCGCATAGATGAAATCCGATCCTGCCACAGGGATGATCCCGGGGTTGCCCAACCCGGGTCCGCGCCCTTCGATGCCCCCGTTTGCGACGGCAAGCAAAGCCTGAATGATCTGATACGAACCGCTGATCGGGTCATCCCATGGATGAAGCCAGGAGTCGATACGCGCCTGCACGACCCCAATGAAGTAATACCCGGCGATTCCAAACAGGGCGATAAATAAGACACTGACCAATATGGCTCGGCGCCGCCCGGTGGCAAGGTAGATGATGATCGTGTAGAGCGCCATAAAGATCAAGGCGGTGCCCAAATCGCGTTGGAAGAGGAGCAATAATACTGCCAGGTTGCTGATGATGAAAGCGGGCATGATGATTGCCAGCATTCTTCCGCCTAACGCGATGCGGTCTGCCAGGAAAGCCGCAAGATATGCCACCAGCAAAAGTTTGAGCGGTTCGGAGGGCTGAAAATATAACCCACAGCAACCAAACCATAATTTCGGACCGATACCGATGGGGTTGGTTCCAAAAAATAATGTGAGCCCCACAAGCGCCAGCGCGCCGGCAAACAGGAGATATTTATACCTGCGCAGAAAAACAAGTTGCGAGGAGAGGCGCAAGCCCAGCAAAAAAACAAGCAGGCTAACCACAAGCCATAGCGCCTGGCGCGGCCCGATATTGGAAGCGTCCAGCCTCCAGATGGCGAGCAAGCCCCATCCGCTCAGTAGCGCGGCGGTAGGGAAGAGGAACGGGTCGGCGTCTGGCAGGTATTTAACGATGGCGCGGTGGATCAGAAAAACAAGCAACCCCCAAACGAACAAAGCGATCCAATGCGAGAATCGCAAATCGGCATCGAGCGTTCGCATCTTGACGGCGGGCGCAAGCGTAAGGATGATGGACTGTAAAACAAGAAAGACAGCCGCTAATTTCAGCAGGTTGCTTTGGATAACGCGATTCATTCTTCGAGATATTTATGCGCGAGCAGGTCTAATTTTCTACGAGTCTCAGCAGGGATGGCGTCTTTGCGCGTGATGAGCGCGGTGGCAAGCGCGCGTTCGCAATCGCAGTTGCGTTCTGCCGTGAAGTTCCGCGCGAGCGCGCGAATCGCTTCCTGCGCCAGCGATGTATTTCGGTTCAAGGTTTGGATGACCATGTCCACAGTGACAGGTTCCTCGCTCACATGCCAGACATCGTAATCGGTCACATGCGCCATCGTTGCGTAGCAGATTTCAGCCTCGCGCGCCAGAAAAGCCTCGGGCGCCGCGGTCATCCCGATGATCGACATGCCCCAGGAGCGGAAAGTATTCGACTCGACGCGCGTGGAAAAGCGCGGACCCTCAATCGTGATGAATGCCCCTCCCTTATGCACAACGCCTCCCGCCTCCCGCGCGGCTGATTCAACTTGGGAAGAAAAATCCCCACAGAACGGGTCTGCCACGCTGACGTGCGCCACAAACCCTTCGCCGAAGAATGAACGCGGGCGCAGGCGTGTATTGTCGTAGAGTTGGTCAGGGATGACAATATGCCCCGGCGCAAACTCTTCCTTCAGCGACCCGCATGCGCTGATGCTGACGATCCGCTCCACGCCGAGGGATTTCAACGCAAAGATATTGGCTTGATACGGCACTTCTGTTGGCGTGATGTGATGCCCGATCCCGTGACGGGCGAGGAAAGCCACCGGAGCGCCTTCAAGAGTCCCAGTGACGATCGGCGCGCTGGTCTTCCCGAACGGGGTATCGATCGCTTGTTCCCGCGCGTGTTGGAGACCGGGAATTTCATACAAGCCCGAACCGCCGATGACGGCAAGTTTGATGGTGTCTGCCATGGTTTTATTCATATCCTATTGGGTGGAAATCGGTTCTTCGGTGTCGATGCGGATCACGAACGCAACGTTTCCGCATTGGAATTCATCATCCGAGATCACGACCGTCGGCGTCGTGAGCGGATTCTCGTTGAGGCTGGTGCCGTTCGTGGAATTCAAATCCTCCAGCCACCATTGACGGTGATGATATGTGATGCGCGCGTGCTGGGCAGACAGGGTTTCGTCCATCAGCGAAACGTCGCAAGAGGCATGCCTGCCGATGATGATCTCCGACTGCGAAAAAGAAAGAGTGCGATCGTTTCCCCATTCCGGTTTGTAACGCAGAGAAATCCGCGGTTTTTTCTGAACAGCGAGCGCTTTTCCTTGCTGGTCAAGTTCCCGCCAGAGCGTCCACAGCGCCCAGCCAAGAAATACATAAAGCGCGATCGACAGCGCAAACCGAAGAACCAAAACAACGGTAGCGATCATCGTCCTTGTTGTTCTTGTTTCAGGCGGTCTGTTTTAATGTCGACTGTTTTTTGGTCCACTAATGCGGTGGGGCGTTCGCTATTGCCTATACCGTTGGGATTCAAAGGAGAGGTTTCCGCCATATCGGGGCGCACAGGAGGATTGTCCTGCCCAAAGATGAGCGCCACGCCGGCGAGGGAAATCACATCTCCGGGGTAGAGCACGGTCTGGCTGGTGCGCTGTCCATTGACAAACGTGCCGCCGGTGGAATTTAGGTCGAACAACACGAATCTCCCTTTGATGGAGCGCAATTGGGCATGATTTCTCGAAACCCGCGGATCATCGATGACGAGTTGATTGTCCAACCGTCTCCCAATATTGGCAACCGGCTCGGTGAGCGGGAACACTTTCACGCCTTCGACGATTAGGAAGGCATTATCCGGCACATACGCGTCATCTTCGAGTTCTTTGGTGACCCCGCCTTTATTTTCCATGCCCTGTGTATCGGCGACCGGTTCAAGTTTATGCGAGGCAACCACGCTAATATCGTCGTTCGTATATTTGTCGTCTGTTGAGATTGTAATCGTGGGGTTGCCGGTGAATTTCAACCCGGAATCTCGCACGGCTGTGGTAATAATGGCTTTGAGTGTATCGAGCGTGCGCTGTTCCTTCCACATGGGGGAAGATTCGGGGGCGACGATGAGCGTAAAAACATTTGGCGCAACGCCCTCCGCGTCTTTTTTATCGATGATATTTTGTTTTAACGCCGCAGAGAGGCGTTGGATAACCCGGTCCTCCAACTTCAAACCCGGTAAGATCCCAACCAATTGGTTTTCAACGAGTGATTGTAATTTGGCTTCCAACAGGTCCAGATTCAGTTTCGTCATTTTCCTGTACCGCGCATTTTGATTTGCAACTTTTGCGAGTATTATAGAAGCGGAGACAAAAAACTGCAAGGCGGCAAACTTACAATTTCAAAACCGACAGGCAGGTCGCCTAATGGAGTTTTTGTCCGCAATTCGGGCAAACCGCTTCGTCGCCCCGCACGATAAAGCCGCATGTCCTACATGCGCTGGGTTGGGCGTCGCCGAGCGGCGCGCCGCACGCCAGACACGCCCCCTCGCCAACCGGGTTTGCCACACCGCAGTAATCGCACGTCAGGCGGGCAAAGCGTTCAGAGAGCTCGTGTGACGCGCCAAAAGCGGCGACGGTTCGGTCGATCAACTTCCAGACCCTGTCGCTAAGCTGGATGCTTTCAACATCCTGCGCCAGATCGTCCAGTCGACTAAGCAGATTGAACGGATTCCTCAGCGCCGACCACGCCGTCTGACCGAGGCTCGCCGCAACTCCCAGCCACGCTTGCTCGCCCACCTGAACCATGATCCCATCCTCGGTTTTTTGGATGTTGACCGTGAGCGCGGTCTGCCCGCCCGACATGGAACCCGTTCGCGTGGCGATCTGTACTGACATCTTCTCCGGCCCGCCGACGGTTTGCGCAAGCATATTGCCGCGGTTGAATTCTGCCAAAAGCGCATGCGCAAGATCGGCAGGTTTTATACTTCCGTGAAAAATTCGTCTGTCCATGATTTCGATTATAATCCGCTTCATCAGCGGCGACTACGAGTCGTCGCGTTTTGTCTCTCACAGAAGTTATACGTAATGAAACAAATTTGGTTTAAGTCTTTCTCAATCTTGCTCGCCGCTCTTTGCGCGGGGTTGGTCATGTTTCCGCTGGCGGGGCAGGCGGAGGCTTATCAAGATGCGCCCACCCCGGGCGGCATCGTCATCACCGTGACATATACCGACCCGATGAATGTCCGCAATGGGCCCGGAACCTTCTACGATATTGTCGGGCAAATCTTCCCGGGCGATGTCTTCCCCGCGCTGGGAATTTCGCCGGGAAGGGAATGGATCCAAATTTCTTATGAGGGCGGTATCGGATGGGTGTACGCTTCGTATGTGGCGGTCTCTGGCGGCGAATTGCAGGTCGTCGAGTCGCCTCCGACACCGACGCCGCTAATCACCAATACGGTGGACCCAACCCTTGCCGCCCAATTCCACCTCACGCCGACGGTGACGCGGTTGCCGACCTTTACGCCTCCTCCGCCGATGACCGAGTTGTCGTTTGAGGAAGGCGCGCCGGTTTCACCGTCCGGGGTTCCATCCGGTATATTCATTATGATCCTCGGCGTGTTCGGCTTGATCGGGCTGGTTTTTTCATTTACCGCGCGAAGATGAACGCTCGTAAAGTCCGGGTATTCCCTGTTTTCTTTATTATTGTTGTTTGCCTCCTGCTGGCTTTGTTCGATTATACAGAGCCGGCGGTTGTCCGCGCGCAACAACCGACCGGCAGTATTCCGACCGTGACAGGCACGCCGGCAGGTCCAACGGTCAAGGTTGACCCAAGTATTCCGCAAGTCCGTGTTTATGCGGGACCCAGCTCTTTTGATTATCCCGCAGTGGGGGTTTTGGTAGCCGGCGAGACAGTTCCCGCGCTGGCGCGCGCGCAAGGCCGGGAGGATTGGATTAAGATCTATTATCCGGGCGTGCCGGGTTCAACGGCATGGATATTCGGGTTATATGTATCTTTATCTCCGGGCGCGGTTCTACTGTTAGAAGAAATTCCTGCCACACCAACGCTTGCTTCAACGCCGACGATCAACCCGACACTGGAGGCGGCTTTTATCGGTCAGCAAACAGCAACCCGCTTACCGACATTCACTCCACCTGCTGTGATCGAGCCGCCGACCTTCAGCGATGTGACCGAAGCGCAACCGCCAATTCCTGCCGGGCTGGCTATTGTCTTGTTGGGATTGGTGGGGTTTATGGGCGCGGTCATCTCATACCTGCGCGGCAGATAAAAAAAAGACCGAGAGATCGGTCTTTTTTCTTTTCGTTTAGCGGTTAGTTTTGGCAGGAGCATGAACCGCCGCAACCGCAACCGCCTTCTCCGTGCTCATGCCCGTGCCCTTTTGCGTTGGGGCTATCCACTGCGAAGCCGGCGCCGCGTTCAGGGTCGTCGATGAAATCGATCGTCGCGCCGTGAAGGTATTCCATCGAAACTTCGTCGATCACCACTTTGACGCCATTCAGTTCGAGTGTGGTGTCTAGATCGCGGAAGTTGTTATCTAACGCCATGCCGAAGCTCACACTACAACAACCGCCGCCTGCAACATACACGCGCAAAGCGTAACCTTCCAATTGACGTTCGGCAAGGATATTTTTGACAGCATCCGATGCGGCGCTGGAGAGGGTGATCTGGGGCGTATCGGTTCCTACAATAACCTGAGTGTTGATTTCTTCTAACATTGCTACTCCTTTGAGAAGGTCTTTTCGTAATTTGTAGAGAGATTTTATCCCCTTCAAGGTGGGATGTCAACAGCCCCAGATTGTACGATTCTGTTTGTCGTCTAATCGCCTATTAAGCCTGAGCGCGGTGACGTAACTCGAAAGGGCGATGGACGTAAAGTTTGCGGAACAAGAACGGGAAGAGCCGCGCTTCTCTCTTGACGTCGGTCTGGTTCGCCCTCTTCGACTTTATCTCCCCTTCAACTTGATGACGTATAATTGACCTATGTTTGAAAACCTCACCTCACGACTCAACCAAGTATTTGACCAACTCCGCAAACGCGGAAAACTCTCCGAAGCGGATGTGGACGCAGCGATGCGCGAAGTTCGCCTTGCCCTGCTTGAAGCGGACGTGCATTTCAGCGTCGTCAAAACATTCATCGCGCGTGTGCGTGAACGCGCCGTCGGCGCGGAAGTATCGAAGGCGTTGGTTCCAGGTCAACAAGTAATCAAAATAGTCAACGAAGAATTGATCGCGACTCTTGGCGAACCTGCGCCGCTGAAATTCTTTGGTCCCAAGCCGCATGTGATTATGATGGTGGGTTTGCAGGGATCGGGTAAAACGACTCACGCGGGCAAGATCGCAAAGATGCTCCGCTCGAAAGGGGAGCGGGTAATGCTCGTCGCGGGCGATCCGTATCGCCCCGCGGCTGTGACTCAACTACAACAACTCGGCGAGCGGATTGATGTTCCCGTTGAGTCTGATTTGAATGTCAAGCCGCCAGAACTCGTCCAGCGCGCGTTCGAGAAAGCTCAAAAGGGCGGATACGGCGTCGTGATCGTGGATACCGCTGGACGGTCGCAGTTAGACGCGGAGTTGATGAGCGAGTTAAAGTCCATCGTAGCGAAAGTCCCGCCGACAGAAACTCTGCTGGTGGTCGACTCCATGATCGGGCAGGAAGCGTTGAACATCGCGCAGGGATTCCGCGACAACGTCTCGATCACGGGTTTGGTGATGACGAAAATGGACGGCGATTCGCGCGGCGGCGCGGCGATCTCGATCCGTTCGGTGACGGGCGTACCGATCAAGTTTATCGGTACGGGTGAGAAACTCGACGCGCTCGAAACGTATGACCCCGCGCGGTTGTCGTCTCGCATTTTGGGCATGGGCGACATGATCGGCTTGATCGAAAAAGCTGAAGCCGCGTTCGATCAGGAAGTGGCGCAAAAATCTGCCGAGCGCATGATGAAGGGACAGTTCTCGCTCGAAGACTGGCTCGACCAAATGAAGCAGATGAAAAAGATGGGACCGCTCGCACAGATCATGGACATGCTCCCTGGGCAAATGGGACAAGCCGCGCGTCAGATTGACCCGAAAGACATCGAAAAGAATTTCAAGCAAACCGAAGCGATCATCCATTCAATGACATTGAAAGAACGCCGCGATCCTGACATTCTGAACGCGTCACGCCGCCGTCGCATCGCCGCTGGCTCGGGCATGGAAGTGCAGGATGTGAACCGCCTGATCAAACAGTTCCGCGAAGCGCAAAAGATGATGAAGATGTTAACGAAAACGGGAGGGAAGGGGTTGGGGAAGTTGTTCGGTTAACCAATGTCGTTGCGAGCCACGAAGTGGCGAAGCAATCCCCTCGCCGTGTTGGAGATTGCTTCGTCGCAACGAACGCTCCTCGCAATGACATGAACGCGAAGCGCAAAAGATGATGAAGATGTTGACGAAAACGGGAGGCAAGGGGTTGGGGAGGTTGTTTGGGTAGAATTATAGGCGTATACTTGGCGTGCGATTCATAATGGAAGGCAGGTTAAATTATGTCGTTTATCAATCTACTAGGCGTCGCAATCGCATTTATCACATTAATTCTAACAGTGACGATTGCATTTCCAGAAGGTAGGGCTTGGATAAAATCTAAATACCTAAAATTTCTTTCTTTTACAAGTCCGTTGCCAGAAAAATTATCGGTCCGCTTTTCGTCATTAGCCGTAGGATTGACTGAAGCTATATTTTTTCTCCGCACTCTGCTTTTATTACTTTATTTTTTGTTAGTTCCTTTGCTTATTGTGTATTTTTTCATCCCATCAGCCCAAGCACTAATAATCAAAATTTATAGTGGGACAGCACTTATGGCTTCGGAATCGAAAACACTTGGCTTGATTATTTCTGTTTATCTTTACTTCATTAGTATCATAATTTTCATAACTTATTCACTAATTCGTAATATCAATATCCTGCGCAATCGAGTTATTCATTTGTATTCATTAAAACCCATTGTTGAGATGACAAATGAGCAAAGAAAAATGATTTTTCAAGCTCTGAGATCGAATTGGAAAAATATGACACTTACACTTGGAGCAGATGTTTATCCGCAAATCTCAGGCGCTTTTCTCACGAGAACAGATTCGTATAAAGAATATGTGCAGAAAGAATATGTGAAGATAGCCAATCTGCTAGAAATATGTAACCCTTTATCGTTTGAGAATGGCGTCTTGTCGATTGAATGTCCGAATATAAGCGTTCATAAACAACTTTTACGAAATTCGCTTTATCTGGAAGACTTCTTGTCTAGAAGGATTGAGTTTTTAACTGGATTGGGCTATAAAGAAGAATTTGCAGAGCCTATCCACTATGCCGTTTCAAAGGTTGATTTATCAATTTCAAGAAACACCCCCCAAACCGACATCGTCGTGAAAGGTGCGAAAGGTAATAAAAAGAAGAACCTGTAATAAGTGAGTATCCTTTCAATCAGATTTACAAAAGCAACTGTCTCAACCTCAACTCCATCACAAAGTCCCTTTGCGGGTCATCACCAATGTAGAATATTTGAGTGCCAACTTCCCTGAACTCCTACTTTTTATAAAACTCAATTGCCCTTAGGCTCTTCTCGCATACGCTCACGTTAGACTACACAACATCCCAAGAAGTCAAGCGCGGCTTCTCGTTTATTTCCTGTCCCGTTTTGATAGCCTGCTTGGCTGAGCGGCGATACTTTCGATGCGCGCTGGATTTCATCCATCGCAACGTCTTGCGAAAAGAGCGCGTGTGGCAACGGTGTCGTTTTGCTTTGTTGAGTTTTGTAACAACAGCCATGTTGGGCATCGCTTTACTTCGAGTAATGATAGCGGCAGGAAATAATCACGAGATCTGTTTTTGATACCCCATAAACCAGACGATGTTCGTCGTCAATTCGTCGAGACCAATAACCCGATAGGTCCGCCTTTAACGCTTCGGGTTTTCCAATCCCTTCAAATGGTGTGCGTACTGTGTCTTTGATCAGTTGATTGATCCGTTTCAGTAGCTGGCGATCTTTCTCCTGAAACCATAGATAATCCTCCCAAGCCGATTCGGTGAAGACCAGCCTCATGCCTCATCCAGTTCGCGCTCGGTTACCTTTCCTGCTTGCGCCTCCGCCATGGACTTTCGAAGGCGCGCGGCGTTTGCAGGGTTGGACAACAGGTAGGCTGTTTCCTGCCATGAATTGAATTCATCCAAAGATAGAAGGACAATTTGCTGACCCGTTTCGGTCGTGATAATCGTCGGCTCTGCGTCTGAAAAGATCTTCTTGATCAGCGAGTCGAGATTTCGTTTTGCTTCATTAACTGTCACCATGTTCATGTTTCACCTCAGGCAGATGATAAGCATCTGCAAACGCTTCCGCGTGTGCCAATTTTCATCGCTAGGAAGATTATACACCCTCCACATCCGTGGGCTGAAAGCGCTAGTTTGCCTTGCGGGTACGCGAGGAGTTCCCGTTCTTTGTGCTGACCTTCCTCGCCGTCTCACGTGAGATAACTTTTGGATTTTTTACGCGAGAACGAATAGGAGCAAGTTCGCCGACATCCACGAAAATAACATTTGCATCTTTCTTGGGAGCGTGCCTGAGCATGAAGCGCGTATAGCCCTTGTCGCGGGAATCGAGCAAAATGACTTCCGCGCCATCGGGAATCTGTTCGCTGAATTTGGGATGCATGGCGATAAAGCGCGTGAACTCAACGAAGAGGTCTCCGTGCTTTAGGGTATATAGATCACTCATAGTTCATCTCCTTCAAAAAGCGAGTTCGGTATATTTGCCAGTTTTTCATGATGTCCCTTTGGCCGAATGTCAGTGCGCCAGAGGTTGAATATCCTTCCAGCCATTCTTTCGTTTGACTGCCATTGGGATGCAGGATGTCGCGGTGAGATCTTGCGTGGGCAGTATCATATCGGACAACGGCGTACCAAACACCTGCGACAATGATTTCAAGTTGAATGCGGAACTCCACAATTTTCTGTCCCTGCGAAACGTGGTAGTGACGATACCTGCAAGTACGGGTCGCGGGGTCAAGATAGATCAGGAATTCGCGTTCGCCCATATTGTTATTTTACACGAAATTGGCAAGCGGAGAATCGCGAGCGACCGCATTTTCCATAACTTCCTCCCTCCTCTCTTCACACCGAATTCACAACCGAATCCTATACTCCGAGCATCAGTTCAAAACAAAGGAGTAAACATGAACGGAAAAATTGCACTACGTGTCGTTGCGGGGTTGGTCTTGCTGGCGGTCATCGCCGCTATTGGCTTTTTCGCCTTTCAGGCGGGAGTCGCCCAAGGCTCGCCGATCACCATCGAAGCGCCTTCGGGCGAAGGGATGCCCATGCCGTATCCGCATTACGGGTATGGATACGGGATGCGCGGTCATCATCCATTCGGATTTGGCTTCGGATGCTTGATTCCCCTCGTTGGCATCTTCCTGCTTGTCCTTGCGCTCAAGTCATTCCGCATGATGATGTGGGGTCCGCGCTGGGGCTGGGGTCGCCATGGTTGGGGCGAGGGCAGCGTCCCGCCGATGTTCGATGAATGGCACAAGAAAGCGCATGGCGAGTCGTCCGAAGAGAAGAAGGAATAAGAACGTATAATGGTCGTGAGGCGGCAAGATTCTCCGCCTCACGGTCTTTCTACTTTCCACTTTCTTCACCAATGAAAGTAGAAAGTGGAAACTCGACCATCCATCACCATGAAAACCATCCTCGTTGTAGACGACGAACCCAAGATCACCCAACTCGTGCGTGACTATCTCGAACGCGCGGGATTTGGCGTTTTGATCGCGCATGATGGGAAGAATGCCTTGTCGCACGCAAAAACGGATAAACCCGACGCGGTCATTCTGGACCTCGGCCTGCCTCAGCTCGATGGGCTGGATTTCACCCGCGAGTTTCGCAAAACCTCCAACGCGCCGATCATCATGCTCACCGCCCGCTCCGAAGAATCGGACAAACTCATCGGGCTCGAACTCGGCGCGGACGATTACATGACCAAGCCATTCAGCCCGAAAGAGTTGGTGGCGCGCGTCCGTGTTGCCTTTCGGCGAATCGAAAATGCGACCAGCATGAGTTCGGAAATGATCCGCGTGGCAGACCTCACTCTCGATGTGCCGCGCCTGCGTGTCACTGCTGAGAAGCGCGAGATCGAAGAGTTGACTCCCACCGAATTTGAATTGCTCGCCACCCTCGCTCGCCAGCCTGGGCGAGTCTTCACCCGCGCACAATTACTCGATGCCATTCACGGCGTGGCGTTTGAATCCTACGAACGCGCCATTGACGCGCACATCAAAAACATCCGCCGCAAAGTGGAAGTCAAAGCGAGCGAGCCGAAGTATGTGTTGACTGTGTACGGCGTCGGCTATAAATTTGCGGATAAATAAATAATCTGCTGGTTGAGTAGCCCTGAGCGTTCGTTGCGAAGGGCGTATCGAAACTGGCAGGTAAGCAAAGCAATTTCTGTTCGAGAAGTATGCCTGTAACTGGTGGTTTCGATACGGCGGACGAACGCCGCCTACTCAACCACCAAACTATGAATGAAATGACCCACCACCTCCGCCCCAAACCTCCATGGTGGCCCGACAACGAAGAATGGCCCCCCAAACGTTGGCGTCACATGCGCGGCAAACCTTTCTTCCGCCGAATGGGATGTTTTTTCATCCTGTTCAGTTTCTTCGCGTGTATCGGCGTGATGGCGATGCTGGGATTCTTCCTCGATCCTTTCGTGGAATTTCATAACATGCCGCCGATGATGCCGCCAATGAATCGTCCAGGTTTCATCGTGCCGTTTGGGTTTATCGGCTTCCTCATTTTGATAACGACCGTATTTTTTGCCGTTCGCAATTTGCGGCGAATGTCTCTGCCGTTGGATGAGTTGCTCGAAGCGTCGAGCCGCGTGGCGGATGGCGACTTTGCCGTGCGCGTGGAGGAGCGCGGACCATTTGAAGTCCGCGCGTTGTTGCGCGAGTTCAACTCGATGGCGGAGAAACTGGAGTTGAACGATAAGCAACGCCGCAACATGCTGGCGGATATTTCCCACGAACTCCGCTCGCCGATCACGATCATGCAGGGCAACCTCGAAGGGATGATTGACGGAGTCTACGCGGCGGATGCGGAGCGATTGAAGTCGCTGTACGATGAGACGCAAATCCTTTCGCGGCTAGTGGACGACTTGCGGACGCTCGCGCTCGCCGAAAGTGGCTCCCTGCAATTAAAGCGCGAGCCAACAGATCTAGGTTTGTTGATTCGTGAAGTCGTTTCTGCGTTTGAGTCGCGGACGAAGGAAAAGAATATCCGCGTTGCGTTACAGTTGGATAACGTGGACGCAATCGAGATTGACCCGTTGCGCATCCGCGAGGTGTTGACGAATATCGTGGCGAATGCGGTGAGGTATACGCCAAGCGGAGGGGAGATAAAGGTTGGGGTGACTGAATCAGCCGTCCCTGAGGGGAGAAGCGTGACGGTCTTCGTCCAAGATAGCGGGGAGGGAATCCAAGCCGAGGATTTGAGTCGCATCTTCGACCGATTCTACAAATCCAGCGATTCGGGCGGGATGGGGCTGGGGCTGTCTATTGCGAAATATCTGGTTGAGGCGCACGGCGGCAAGATTTGGGCAGAATCCGAAACGGGGCAGGGGACGAAGATTTCTTTCACATTACCGATTTCGTAATTCCGAGGGGTATAATCTGAAACATGAAGTACATTTTTCAGTGGGACGACAATAAAGCGCGCAGTAATCTGGCGAAACATAAAGCGAGTTTCGACGAAGGCAAGACAATTTTTTACGACCCGTTCATTATTACGTTTGGCGATGAGTCTCATTCGCGTCATGAAGAGCGGTTGATCAGCATAGGCACATCGTTCAACGAAAGACTTTTGCTGGTTGTCCATTTGGAAAGAGAAGAGACATCCGAAGGCGTGTTCATCCGAATGATCAGTTGTCGCAAGGCGACTCAACTTGAAAGAAATTTATATGAAGAAGGCGAATAACAACCCCAAAACATCCGATGACGACATGCTCCCTGAATATGATTTCAAGGGGCAGAAGGGCGCGCGAGGCAAATATTATCTGGGACCGAAACAGGCTCACTCGGTTCATGTCCGTCATGCAGACGGCACGATCACCAGGCAGAGTTTTGATTCTCTGCAAAAGGTGATTTTGCTTGACGCCGATGTCGCGGCGCGGTTCCCTGATTCGGAGAGCGTAAACCGTGCCTTGCGAACGTTGATCTCGCTTGTGCCTGAGAAGCAAGTCGGCGAGAAGAAAGCGGACTATCGAATTTCCAAGCCTGCGAGGCGGAAAACGGCTGGCAGAAGATAGGCAAATGAGCGGCTAGAAAAGTCTGGTAAAATTGCGCCTGCGATTTCAGCCCGCATGTGTTCCTTTCACACACACCTCTCTATGCCTGCCTGAAACGTAAATCAAAATGTGTCGCGTAGTTGGCGTTCTCTAACGCCAGCGGATGCACAAAAATTTATAGGAGAAAAGCAAGATGGTTCGTTTACGTTTACGTCGTATCGGTTTGAAGGGTCAGCCCACCTATCGCGTCGTCGCCGCGGACAAAGAGTCCCCTCGTGATGGCAAATTTTTGGAAATCTTGGGCTTTTATAATCCCCGCACCCAACCTGCAACAGTCCATTTAAAAGAAGACCGCGTGTATCATTGGATGAAGAACGGCGCGTTGCCGACCGAGTCGGTGGCGCAGGTGTTCAAATTCTCTGGCACGCTCGACCGCTGGGAACGCTTCAAGAAGGGCGAGGCAGTTGAAACGCTCGTCAAAGAAGCGGACGAGGCGGAAGCCAAACGCAAAGAAGTGAAGAAGTAAAGTTATTGATTACGCAATACGCGGTACGAAGTAAGAAATACTGCGTATTGCGTACTTCATAAAGAGCGCAATACGATGAAAGAATTAATCGAGTACATCGCAAAGTCGTTAGTGGATCATCCTGAGGAAGTGCACGTGACTCAATCGGGAGGCGGTTCGCGCGCGCGCATCGAGTTGAGCGTGTCGAAGGACGACATGGGGCGCGTCATCGGCAAGGGCGGCAAAGTTGCCAACTCGATCCGCGCGTTGTTGCGAGTGGCGGCGGAGCGCGAAGGCAAGCAAGCCACGCTTGATGTGGTCGAGCCAGAATAATGGCAAAAGAAAAAGTCACAGGCTCGCCGAAAGGCGAGCCGCTTTATTTGAGCGTGGGTTTTTTGCGGCGTCCGCATGGTCTGCATGGCGAGATCATCATGGATTTGCATACCGATTTCCCCGAACGCATGAAAAGCGGGCGAAAACTTTTTGTCGGCGACGAACACAAGCCCGTCACTCTTGCCAGCGCGCGCCCGCATCAATCGGGTCTGCTTGTAAAATTCAAGAACGTCGAAACGCCCGAAGACGCAGGGATGTTTCGCAATCAATGGGTCTTCGTCAAAAAAGCGGATGCGCCTCCGTTGCCAGCGGGCACGATCTATCAGCACGAACTGATCGGATTCAACGTTGTGGATGAAAACGACAATCCGCTTGGCGAGTTGGTCGAGATCTTGGAAACAGGCGCGAACGATGTCTATGTAGTGCGGGATGACTCAGGCAAGGAGATTCTCCTCCCCGCGATTCCCTCGGTCATTCTGGACCTTCAGCCTGATCGCCGTTTCATCCGCGTTCACGTGCTTGAGGGTTTATGATGGTGGTCGAGTAGTCCTGAGCGAAGCGTAGCGAAGTCGAAGGACGTATCGAGACCACCATGCCGTAAAGCAACTCTTGTTACAAAAAATTGTATGCGTACCTGTGGTTTCGATACGCCCCGCGAAAAGCACGCGGGACTACTCAACCACCGAGTTAGAATCAAATTTATGGACGACAAAAAATTCTGGGTCGGCTTCAACTTGATCAAAGACATCGGCGCAGTCCGCATGCAGGGACTGGTCGCGTACTTCGGCGACTTGGAGTCCGCGTGGAGAGCCGCGCCGAACGAATTGGCTGAGGCAGGCTTGGGGTTGAAGGTGATCGAGCGCGTGGTGCAAGCGCGCGAAAATGTTGACCTTGATAAAGTCTGGGAGAAGATCGAGAAGCAGGGAATCAAAATCCTCACCTGGCAGGATGAAGCGTATCCGCAGCGGCTGAAAGAGATTGACCAGCCTCCGCCTGTGTTGTACATTCGTGGTGAGTATTTGCCCGACGACTTGTTTGCCGTTGCAATCGTCGGCACGCGGCGAGTGACTCCGTATGGAAGACAGATCACGGAGGAGTTGTCCGCTTTTCTCGCGGCGAATGGCATGACCGTTATCAGCGGACTCGCTCGGGGTGTGGACGCGGTCGCGCATCAATCCACGTTGAAAGCGGGCGGACGAACGATTGGCGTGTTGGGTTCGGGCGTGGACAAAATTTATCCGCCTGAACATCGCGCGCTGGCAGAGCAAATGATGGAGCGCGGCGCGATCATCAGCGATTATGCTCCAGGCACGCCGCCCGACGCGTCGAACTTCCCGCCGCGCAATCGAATTATTTCGGGGTTATCGTTGGCTGTCGTTGTTGTGGAAGCAGGCGAGACCAGCGGCGCGTTGATCACTGCCGAGTTCGCCGCCGAGCAGGGACGTGAAGTCTTCGCCGTCCCTGGGAGTATCCTTGCGCCGCAAAGCAAAGGCACGAATAAATTGATCCAAAACGGCGCGCTTCCGCTGTTGAGCGTCAACGATTTGATGCAAGCATTAGACATCACGCGCGTCGGTGAACACAAAGCCGCACGTAAGATCATGCCCTCTGATGCAATCGAAGCAAAACTATTAACTGTGTTGACGAACGAGCCGATGCAGATTGACGAGATCCGCAATCAATCCGAGTTGCCCATCGAGAAAGTGTCCGCGTCGCTGGCGCTCATGGAATTGAAAGGCATGGTGCGGCAGGTCGGTGGTATGAATTACATCGCAGTGCGTGAGGTACAATCGGAGTACAGGGTGAGTAAGTAGACAGGGAAACAGGTAGGCAAGTAGACAGGTAGACACGGATAAAGAAAAACCCAAACGTGTGTGCGTGTTTCCTTGCGTACGTGTATACGTGTGTTCGTGTTTACTCCCCCGACACAACATCGGATAACACACTAACAATGAATCCACACACATACGCTGTCATCATGGCTGGAGGCGGAGGGACTCGTCTGTGGCCTCTCTCTCGAAAAGAAACGCCGAAACAATTATTGCCGTTGCTTGGAAAAGAAACTCTCTTTCAAAGCACGGTTGCGCGGCTGGAGGCGTTGTTTCCGCCTGAACGAATCTTGATCGTCACCGTTGCAGAGCAAGCGCGTGTGATGCAGGAACAAGTGCCTGCGATACCGAAAGAAAATTATCTCATTGAGCCTGCGCCGCGCGGGACGGCGTCTGTGGTAGCATTGGCGGCGGCGGTTTTGCAAAAGCGCGATCCGCAAGCGGTGATGACGATCCAAACTGCGGACCATCACATCCGCAACAAGGATTTGTTCAAGTACCTCATTGCTTCGGCGTTCGATGTGGCGGAAAAAGATTATCTCGTCACGCTGGGAATCACACCTACGTTTCCATCCACAGGATATGGATATATTCAACAAGGCGAGCCGTTGCCTGACGAATACAAATATCCCGTCTACACCGTGAAGCGATTCAAAGAGAAGCCCGATGAAGTCACAGCGCAACAGTTGCTTCAAAGCGGCGACCATTCATGGAACAGCGGCATGTTCGTGTGGAAAACAAACGTCATTCTCGCCGAAGTTGAACGTCAAATGCCCGAACTCTTCAAAGTTGTTAGCGAAATTTCGTCCGCGTGGGATACACCAAAACGCGAGGCTGTGATACAAGAGCATTGGTCGGGGCTGAAAAGCCAGACGATTGATTACGGGATCATGGAACATGCGGAGAAAGTCGCCGTCCTGCCCGCGGGCGGACTTGGCTGGAGCGACGTCGGCGCATGGGATTCGTTATTCGAAGTGTTGATGCCCGATGCGAATGGTAATGTGGCGGTCAACACCGAACATATCGAAATCGACTCGCATCACACACTCGTCTACAGCGCGAACAACGGACGCTTGATGGTGACCATTGGTATGGATAACGTGATTGTGGTAGATTCGGGCGACGTGCTACTGGTCTGCAAAGCTGACCAAGCCCAACGCGTGCGCGATGTTGTGGAAAAGTTGAAGAAAGATAAACAGGAGAAATATCTCTAGTTGATACGGTGGTCGAGTAGGCGACGGTGATCTTCCGTCGCCGTATCGAGACCACTGGGCACATGAACACAGAAAGTTTGATTCAAACTGGTGGTCTCGACTGCTTGCGCTCGACCACCGATGTACTTGGAGCAATGATGGAAGCCTATTGTATGAAATGCAAGACCAAGCGTGAGATGAAAGACCCTGTCGCGGGATTCAACGCGAAGGCGTCTCCTGTCACGATTGGCACTTGCTCAGTGTGTGGAACAAAACTATATCGCATGGGAAAGACCGACGCGCACGCGGGACTCGTCCCGCCGCCGAAGCCTGAGAAAGTGGCAAAAGTGGAGAAGCGCGACGGCAAACTCGTCATCGTTGAATCGCCCGCGAAGGCAAAGACCGTCGGACGTTTTCTCGGCAAGGGATACACGGTCCGCGCGTCGGTGGGGCATGTGCGTGATTTGTTGAAGTCGCAGTTATCGGTGGACGTGGACAACGGCTTCACGCCGAAGTATCGCGTGCCGAACGAGAAAAAAGAAGTCGTCAAAGAACTCAAGAAGTTGGCGCAAAAGGCTGAAGAAATTTATCTTGCAACCGATCCCGACCGCGAAGGCGAATCGATTTCATGGCATTTGCTCGAGTCGGCGGAGATCGAACCTGCGCGGACGAAGCGCGTCGTCTTTCACGAGATCACCGAACCTGCCATCAAAGAAGCGTTCTCGCATCCGCGCGACATCAACATGGATCTGGTGAACGCCCAGCAAGCGCGCCGAGTGTTGGACCGTTTGGTTGGCTACAGCATCAGCCCGATCCTTTGGGAGAAGGTGCGCGGACGCCTGTCGGCGGGACGCGTTCAATCGGTGGCGCTCAGGCTGATCGTCGAGAGAGAACGTGAGATCGAAGCGTTTGTGCCTGTCGAGTATTGGTCCATCCATGGCGAGTTCCAGCCTGAGGGGTTGAAATCTAATTTTCTTGCGAAGCTGGCGAAGATAGACGATGCCGATCCCGAACTTCCGAATGAAGAAACGGTCAAACCGATTCTTGTGGATATGGAGACTGCCGCGTACACGGTGACGAAGGTCAAGCGCGGCGAACGCCGACGTAAGCCTGCCGCGCCGTTCACCACTTCGACTCTGCAACAAGAGGCTTCGCGCAAACTCGGCTTTACCGCCAAACGCACGATGGCGCTCGCGCAGGGATTATATGAAGGACAGGACGTGGGTAACGGCGGCACGACGGGTCTCATCACGTACATGCGAACCGACTCGACCAACGTTTCCTCGCTCGCGCAACAGGAAGCGCGGCAATATGTGACGGGAAAATACGGCGCGGACTTTTTGCCCGCCGAACCGCCGCAATATACAAAGCGCTCCGCCAACGCGCAAGAAGCGCACGAAGCGATCCGTCCCACGTCAGTGATGCGCGAGCCTGAATCGGTGAAAGAATTTCTCGAGCCTGCCATGTTCAAGTTGTATCGTTTGATCTGGCAACGCTTTGTCGCTTCGCAAATGGAAGCGGCGGTGTACGACACTCTGCAAGTGGAAGTCACTGGCAAGACCAACGCGCACGAATATTTACTCCGCGCCTCTGGTTCTGCCGTGAAGTTCGCAGGCTTTTTGGTCGTGTACGAAGAAGCCAAGAACGAAGATAAAAAATCGGAAGAGGATGAGGAAGAGAATGTCAAAATCCCTGCGGGTATCGCCGAGGGACAAAAACAGGAATTGATTCGTCTCATCCCCGAACAGCATTTCACTCAACCGCCTCCGCGCTATTCAGAAGCGTCGCTCGTGCAAGCGCTCGAAGAAGACGGCATTGGTCGCCCGTCCACGTATGCGCCGACGCTCTCCACGATCCAAGCGCGCGGATACGTCCTGCGCGAAGAAAAACGCCTCGTGCCAACGGAGATCGGTATCCAAGTCAACGATTTGATGGTGCAGTATTTCTCAGATATTGTTGACCTGAAATTCACCGCGCGTATGGAAGAAGACCTCGACATGATCGCCAACGGTCAAGCCGAGTGGACGGAAGTGATGCACGAGTTTTATCATCCGTTCGCAGAAGACTTGAAAAAAGCGCAGGCGGAGATGCCTGTCACAAAAAGCGCGCCAGAAAAGATCGGGCGCATCTGTCCCACCGACGGCGGTGAACTTGTTATCCGTTATGGTCGCTTCGGCAAATTTATTTCGTGCGCGAACTTCCCCAATTGCCGTTACACCGAACCGTGGCTCGTGAAGATCGGCGTGCAATGTCCCAAAGACGGCGGCGACATCGTCGAAAAGAAAACGCGCAAAGGACGCACGTTCTACGGCTGCGCGAATTATCCGAATTGCGATTTCACCTCGTGGAAGCGCCCGCTCAAACAGCCCTGCCCAAAATGCAACGGCTTGCTTGTGTACGCCAACAAACGCGAAGCGCAATGCACGAATTGTCAGGAAACTTTCCTGCTCGAAACGATCATCCCCGAAACAGTTGAATAGGAGTCACCATGCACTTTGCGCCTCTTCCATATCTCGATCCTGGCTCTGGCAGTTTTTTGATCCAACTCGCCATCGCCGCGCTGCTCGGTTTAGGAATCGCCTTCCGCGCTTCGTGGACCAAGATCAAGGGATGGTTCGGAGTCAAACCGAAGCCGACCGAAGACGATGACGAATCAGAAAACGAATAGCGGAGGACTACCCGCTTCTTTTCGGGACCCCAGCGGGTTTCTGTTTTCTCGAGGCGGAGTCCTGTACCGACAGATTAATCGCGCTTACGAGCGCGATTATTCGCGTCTGATGGAGTCGGGGTTGTACGAGAGGCTGGTGAAGGCTGGGTTTTTGATTCCGCATGTCGAAGCGAATCAGGTTGCCCCTGAGAGCGCGCGCGTTGAGCTTAGTCGAAACGAAGCGGCTTTTAAAGTCATCCAGCCTGAGCGCGTGCCGTTCATTTCGTATCCGTATGAATGGTCGTTCGGGCAATTGAAGACCGCCGCGCTGGCGACGTTGATCATCCAAAAGCGCGCGCTGAAAGCGGACATGTCGTTGAAAGACGCGAGCGCGTACAACATGCAATTCGTGCGCGGCAAAGCGACGTTGATTGATACGTTGTCGTTTGAGATGTATCAAGAGGGACAGCCGTGGGTGGCATATAAACAATTCTGCCAACATTTTCTCGCGCCGCTGGCGTTGATGGCGTTGCGCGACGTGCGCTTGAGTCAACTGTTGCGCGCCTACATTGACGGCGTGCCGCTTGATCTGGCAAGTGAATTACTCCCAACAAAGACACGCTTCAATTTTGGTTTGCTCACGCATATTCACGTCCACGCGGGCGCGCAGAAAAAATATGCGGGCGAGGAAGTCAAATCGCGCGGTGGTTCGATGAGCCGACAAGCGATGACGGGTTTGATCGAGAGTCTTGAGTCTACGATTCAAAAACTCGATTGGACTCCGCGCGGCACCGAATGGGGAAATTATTACGACATCACCAATTATTCCGACGCGGCATTTGAACACAAGAAGCAACTCGTCGGCGAATGGTCGGCGCGACTCAAGCCCGCGCTCACCTGGGACTTGGGCGCGAACAACGGCGAGTTCAGCCGCGTGGCTGGCGCGAACAGCGCGTTCGTCGTTTCGTTCGATATCGATCCCGCCGCCGTTGAACAAAATTATCGGCAGATGAAGCACGATAAAACAGAGAATCTTTTGCCGCTTTTGTTAGACCTGACGAATCCAAGTCCCTCCATTGGCTGGGCGAACCGTGAGCGCGATTCGTTCGGTGGGCGAGGTCCCGCCGATCTGGCGTTGGCTCTGGCCGTCATTCATCATCTCGCCATTTCAAATAACGTGCCGCTCCCTCAACTCGCAGACTTTTTTGCCGAAACCACAAAATGGCTGGTGATCGAGTTCGTCCCGAAGCAAGATAGCCAAGTGCAGAAACTACTCGCCTCGCGGAAAGATATTTTCCCCTCGTACACACGCGAGGGATTTGAAGCGGCATTTGTTGAACGTTTCGCAATTCGAGAGGCGGTTGAGATCCGCGAATCGGAACGGGTGTTGTATTTGATGGAGAGGAAGTAAGTCAATAACGGCATGTCATGCTGAGGGACGCCTCGCGCCCCGAAGCATCTCTGTTATTGCGATCGAGACTCTTCGGTCGCTGAAGAACGCTCCCTCAGGGCGACATGGTAGGTAATTCAGGTGTTGTATTGAATGTGGGATGGTATATAATTAGCGAAACCTGCGAAAAAAGGAAAAGGCTATGGAAGCGATAATCGCGATCGTGAAAAACCTTCTAAAGAATAATCGGATCGTATTCATCCTCGGAGTGCTTTTAGGTTTGGCGCTTGGGATTACGTTCGCGTGGGGAATTTGGCCCGTTGAAGTGGTGGATACCACGCCGGACGTGATGCGCTTTGATTTGCAACAAGACTTCCTGCGGATGACCATCGATTCCTATAACAAGACCGGCGATGTGGACGCCGCCATGCGCCGTTGGGACAGCCTCGGCGCCTCCGCCGCTCCCGCGTATATCAGCTTGCAATCTGATCCGGGGAACCTGACCTCACAGGAAGTGCAAGAGTTTGGGGTGCTGGTGCAGGCGGTGAAAGGCGCGCCTATTCAAAACCCCCAAACGCCTGGCGCGGAGGTCCCATCTTCTGGTTCGGTGTCTTCCGGCATAGGTCGGTTCGTCCTGTACGGAGCGATCGCGGTGGTTGCTATCCTCCTGGCGGTTGCCGCATTCTATCTGTTCCGTTTGTTCCGCAAAGGGAGCGGCACGGTCACCCCAGCGATGGAAGCGACCAAACTCAACAAGAGCATCGAGCGCACCGATTATCAGCAACATGGCCTTGAGCCCCCGATCACGCAATCCCTAACAACGTATGTTTACGGTTACGACCTGTACGATGAATCGTTCAGCATCGACACGCAGGCGGGGAAGTACCTCGGCGAGTTCGGTGTTGGCATTTGTGAAAAGATCGGCGTCGGCGAGCCGAAGAAGGTCACCGCGCTGGAAATCTGGCTCTTCGAGGAAAACGATATCAAAACCGCCACCAAAGTGCTGATGTCTGACCATGCCTTCAACAACCCGGAGATTCGCGACCGGCTCGAAGCCAAGGGAGAGTTGGTCTTGCTTCAGCCGAGGGAACAAATCCTGTTGGAGACCGCCAATCTGCAACTCCTCGCCACCGTGGTGGATTTGGAATACGGAATGGGCTCGATGCCCCAAAATAGTTACTTCCAACGCGTCACGCTGGAATTTGCGGTCTGGCCCCGCGCCGCGAAATAACCCCATCCTCTTCGACGAACAGACCAGCCGCAGGCTGGTCTGTTTTTATTCCACGTTGAGTATCTTTATTTGTAGTGTACCGCCGGGGGTTTGCGCCTCCACGGTTTCGCCTGCCCGGTGATTCATCAACGCCCTCCCAATCGGCGACTCGTTCGATATCTTGTTGTTGCGCGGATCCGCTTCCTTCGCTCCGACCATAGAGAAGGTCTCTGGGTCAAAACCTGCCTCCTGCACAGTGACGCGCGAGCCAACCATCACCACGTCGCTTTGTTTCTTTTCGACGATCACAGCCATGCGTAGAATGGCTTCGATCTCCTGAATGCGTCCTTCGAGAAAGGCTTGGTCCTCTTTGGCTTTGTGATAATCCGCGTTTTCAGAAAGGTCGCCCATTTGAATGGCGGATCGCAGGCGCTGGGCAAGTTCTTCGCGTCGCGCCCCGGTGAGTTCCACTAATTCGGTCTTTAGTTTTGCCTCCCCTTCGGGAGTGAGATACATTGGTTGAGACATTCTTCACCTGTTCCTATGGCTTTTCGAGCGGACTAAAAAGTTTCTGATGTTCTTCGATGGCATAACGGTCGGTCATGCCGGCGATGTAATCGCAGATCGCGCGTTCCAGCCCGCGCTTGTCGATCAAGGTTTGTACCGAGTCGGGAAGCATCAACGGCTCCGCCTGATACGCATGGAACAGATCGGTGATCAGCCGTTCCGCTTTAACCTGCATCCGCGCCACGCGATAATGGCGATAGAGTTTCTTGTACAAGAAGTCTTTCAGTTCGCGGTTGCGGCGCTGCATGTCTTCGCTGTGCCCGATCATATTGTGTTTCAGTTTCTGAAGATCGAGCGCGGATTTTGCCTTGCTCTCCTTCAGGCGCGTATCGGTTGCCTCGATCATATCGGTGACCAGGATGCCCACAAGTTGGCGGATCATGCGGTGACGTTCCATCTCCTCCAGTTCGCGCCCGCTCCAGTTGTAGGTTTCGCGCAGAATTTCCCACAAGGCAATGCCATCGAGCATCTGCGGCGTGATCATGCCTGAACGCAAGCCGTCATCAAGGTCGTGAGTCGTGTAGGCTAGTTCGTCGGCAACATTGGCGATCTGTGTTTCGAGGTTGCCGCGCAGGTCGGGCTGATACTCGCGCGCGTCAGAAATGTCGTATTCGGATTCGTGTTTGACCATCCCTTCGCGGACTTCCCACGTCAGGTTCAAACCCGGGAATTCGGGATAACGCTGTTCGAGTTCGGTGACGATACGCAGGGATTGTTTGTTGTGGTCGAATCCGCCATGATCTTTCATCAATCGCGCCAATGCGGCTTCGCCAGAATGACCAAACGGCGAGTGCCCCAGGTCGTGCGCGAGGCAGACCGCTTCCACGAGATCTTCGTTGCCGCCTAGGGCGCGAGCAAGCGTGCGTCCGATCTGAGCGACTTCAAGCGTGTGAGTCAGCCGAGTGCGGAAGTAGTCGCCTTCAAAGTTGATGAAAACCTGTGTCTTGTATTCGAGGCGGCGAAAGGCTGTCGTGTGGAGAATCCGGTCGCGGTCGCGTTGGAACGATGTGCGGTAGTCCGGTTCGCTGTCCAGGTAGGCGCGTCCTTTTGAGTCTTTGCTCCGCATGCCGTAGGGCGCGAGGCTTTTATCTTCTATTTCTTCAAGTTGCTGGCGCGTAAAGTACATGATGGTTAACTCTCGCCCCTTGCCTCTCTCTCGTGGGAGAGAGGGCGGGCGCGGAAAATGGGGCGAGAGGGGGTCGAACCCTCACGGTATCACTACCGACGGATTTTAAGTCCGTTGCGTCTGCCGATTCCGCCATCGCCCCGGCGGATTGATATTCTACCTTATTTTGAAATGCTTTCCAGCCGCGAGGCGTTATCCTTGTTTATACGATTCTGATTGCGCCAGTCTTTAAGGGCGAAAGGAAGATAGAGAAGCAGGCACATGATGATGCCGATCCCCTCCATGTAAAGAACATACAGGGGCCAATCGGGGAGCAGATCGAGCAGGCTGGGTGTGTTGGGTTTGTCGTTGACCATCAGATAATTACTGCCGATGGCTGTGTTGATGAAATAGATCGCGACGGCATAGAGGTTCATCCAAATCGCTATCCTGACGATCGATTTCCATGTGGGGCGGAAACCTTCCACGGCGGTCATGTAGATTGCGGAGGTGATGATCAATCCATGCGAAATGAACGTTTGAAAAAACCTGAAGTGTGGGAAGCCATACATTCCCAGGTCAGGAGTGATCAATGCCTGAATCGCGCCGCCGATGCCGAGGAAATACATGAATTCGTAGATGGCGTAGTTTTTTGTGATGAGCATCAGCGCGCCTGCCCACACCAGCAGACTGCACAGGTGAAGCGGAAGCATGGTCTGGATCGTCCACCTGCCGACGACGTAATTCCACGCGTGCCAGGCGACTTCGTTGACCAGCAGAATCAATGCCAGTGTCCAGCGGATTTTGCTCTTGGTCGCGTTGCTGGCGTTCTTGAAACGGACGAGGAAAAGATTCAAGAAAAGGAGAAATGTCAACGCGCCGAGGTGGGCTGTGCCGAAGAGATCGAAAGCAGGACCGAGGTAATTGTCTGCAAAGAATTGGCTCATGAGCATATTCTACCGTCTAAAGCGCGCGGAACTGAATTACAATAGACTCTATCCGAAATACATCGGGAGGCTGATCCATGCGGAAGCCGCAGATTTTCTTTTCTTGCATCAGCGAAATCAGCGTTTTTCAGCGTCTACAAAGAGCCACTTTTGTTTATTGGGATAAAGTCTATTGTTTACGCCAACGCCGGTTTTCATACGTTTGTCCCCGAATTAACGGATCGCTTTCCCGGAGAGAACCATGAAAATGTATGCGGTCATCACCGTAATGCTCGTATGTGTACTATTGACCTCCTGTAAAGACGGCGGGTCATCCACCGCCATCGATGTAACCCTGACCGACTTTCAATTCACGCCCAATTCCTTTACGATTATGGCGGGGCGGGAGATCACGATCAACGCGGTGAACAATGGAGTGGTGGAGCATGAATTTGCCATCCTAAAATTTGGCGCCGATGCGGGCGATGAGTTTGACGAAGAGGATAAGCAGAATATCTATTGGGAGGTGAAAGTGCCTGCCGGGCAATCGGTCACGTTGACGTTCACTGCTCCATCCGCGCCGGGCGAGTATAGCGTTGTCTGTGGGATCCAGGGACATCTCATGGCGGGCATGGTTGGAAAGTTGACCGTGGTAGCGGGTGAGTGAAGCATGAGCAAGCCTTTGATCGTCAGCGCGAATAACGAGCTTGTGAAGCGAGCCCGTTCATTGCGTCAGAAAAAGCGTCGTCTTGAAACGGGTTTGTTTCTCGTGGAAGGGATCCACCATATTGGGCAGGCGTTGGATGCGGGCTGGGATGTGGAGTCGATTTTTTACGCGCCTGATCTGCTTGCGAGCAAGTACGCCAAAGAACTCATTACCCGTGTTTCGGAAAAGGCGCATCCTGTTTCAAGAGAGGTAGCCAACTCTCTGGCAGAGAAAGATAATCCGCAAGGCATTGTCGCGGTGGTTCGCCAGAGACAAACTCTTGCGTCAAGCCTCGCGCCATCCAGCCCTGTTGTCGCGCTGGTTTCGCCGCAAGACCCGGGCAATGTCGGGACGATCCTCCGCACGATGGACGCGCTAGGCGTCGATGCCTTATTTCTTTTGGATGGCGGCGTCGAGTTATATCACCCAACCTTAATCCGCTCCAGCATGGGCGCGATCTTTTGGAAGCGCATTGCGCAAACTTCATTCGAAGAATTTCGCGCCTGGGCGCAAACGGCAGGGCGCCAATTGATCGGCGCGTCTGCCCATGCGGATGTGGATTATAAGTCTCTTGTTCCGCAAACCCCGTGGGCGCTTGTGTTGGGGAGCGAGCAAAAGGGTCTGTCCGCGGAGCAGGTCCAGGCTTGCGATGTGACAGTATCCTTGCCGATGCGGGGAAAAGTTAGTTCGTTAAATTTGGCGGTGGCGGCGGGCGTGTTGTTGTACGAGTTAAAAACGGGTCTCCCGTAATTAACGGGAAAGAGCTTCACCACGAAGGGCACAAAGTACACAAAGGCAAAAAAAGAGCCTAGATTCCTTGGGTTTTCCTTTGTGACCGTCGTGTCCTTTGTGTTTGAAAAAAAGGTTTCCCGTTAAAAACGGTAGAGCCTTAAAAACATAAAGGCAGACGACGCGTCGTCTGCCTTAGTTTTGGCGACCAGATTTCACTTGGGGAACGATGCGTTAGAACTCATCTTCCTCTTCGTCCCAAGATTCGTCATCGTCATCATCTTCCTCTTCCTCCCATTCCTCCGCTTCTTCCTCGTCCCAATCCTCTTTGGCGGCGGCTTCATCGCTGGGGGTGTAGGTGGCGCAACCGGTATCGGGGTCGAACTCTACCGCGGCGGCTGAGCAATAACCTTCATCAAGAAAGACACAATCGGTGTAATGACATTTGATGCGGGGCATTCAATCCTCCTGAATTAGGGTTGTTTGATAAGGCGAATGACTGAGATGACAAACAGCAGAGTCATTGCCACTTGTGATGTGATGCAGAACGGACAGTAGGCTTTGATCAGCGCGACCTCGACAAAGACGAGATACACGGTAAATAAAAACCCGGTCACTGAAATCCCGAAGAAAATCATCGCGCCATTGTCTTGCACCATCCCGGGTCGGCGCTCAAGGAGTTGCGTAGCCAGCAAAGCGAGGTACCCAACCACCCCGATGATTGCCACAGGAACGCCGCGCACTTCAGAGTAAGGACTGGCGTTCACCACCGAGCATCCTTCCGAGCCAACGCACATGGCGGCTTGAAGTTCCTTGCTTGTAAATTTATACACTGTCATGTACGACGCGACGAGCAACCCGATGATGGTGATCGCCAGTGAAATTTGCGCAAGTCGCTTATTCATGAATCCTCATAACAACCAAGCCTCAACTTCCTGACCAGCAGGCACGCATTTTACACCAGCGGGAATAATTAGTAAAGCATCAGCCTGCGCCAACGAAAGAAGATTGCCCGAACCCTGATGCCCGGTCAAGCGCGCGATGAGCGATCCGTTTTCATCGCGCAGGCTGGCGCGCAGATAACTCTCCCGTCCATCGGAATTGATCTCCTCTTCGCATCGCGCGCGGATGGTGAGCCTGTTTCTCTCCGTCTGCCCTGCCAGCCGCCCCAGCGCCGCGCGGACAAATACCTCGAACCCTACAAACGCCGACACGGGGTTACCCGGCAAGCCGATGAATGGAATGCCGTTGTATTCGCCGAAAGCAAGCGGCTTGCCGGGGCGCATGTTCACGCGCCAGAAATCCATTTTGCCGTTCGACTCGATCACGCTTTTTACATAATCGAACGCGCCCACGCTCACGCCCGCCGAAGAGAGGATCAAATCCACGTTCAGCGCGGATGTTTTGTCGAGCGCCGCTCTGACAGAGTCGTAGGTGTCTTTTGCTGTGCCAAGTCTTTCCACCTCCGCGCCGGCCGACTCGATCAGCCCAGCCAGCATGTGCGAGTTTGAGTCGCGGATCTTGCCCGGTTCGAGGGGCTGGCTTGCGTCGAGCAACTCATCGCCGGAGGAGAAGAGCGCCACGCGGGGCTTGCGGAATACTTCCACAGTGGAGTATCCCAAAGATGCCAGGAGCGCGACATCTTGAGGTCTTAATGTTCGTCCTTGTTGCAGGGCGATTTCTCCCGCGCGAATATCCGCGCCGCGCCGGCGTATATTTTCATATTGGTTCACGCTTGCGAACACCGTCACCTCCGGCGGAGGGGGCGCGCCGGCGGCGCGATCTTGAAAATCGGTATCTTCCACGCGGATTACCGCGTCGGCGCCCTGAGGCGCTACGGCGCCAGTCATGATACGAGCCGCTTCGCCGGGGGCGAGGAAAACTGTCGGCGGCGAGCCGGCGGGGATGTCTGCGACCACGCGCAAGGTCCGAGGTGAAACGGGTTTTGCATCCGCCACATCGATCGCGCGGATGGCAAAACCGTCCATCGAGGAGTTGTCGAACGACGGCAGGTCGTCCAACGCGATTACGTCTTGCGCGAGGATGCGATTCAAAGACTCTACCGCCGGCAGGGCTTCGGTTGTGCCAGGTTGAAAATGGGAAAGTATGCGCTCGCGCGCTTCACGGACGCTGAGCAGATTCATGGGAGGCGGCGACATTATACTGCGTAACTCGTCGCTTGTACCGTGTAATTTACCCCGGCTTTGTTCTCTGCGCCTCCAACACATTCGGCACGCTTTCAATGCGCGTGAGCACGCGGCTTAACTGCTCCAGGTCGCGCACATCGACCACCAGGCGCAGGTCGGCTACGCTTCGGTTGTAACTGACCGACACGTCCTTGATGTTCACGCTCTCGCTTTGAAGCAGGGTTGAAATATCGCCGAGCAAACCGTCGCGGTCATAGGCTTTCACGGTAACCGGCACTGCGAAGGTCTGTTGAACGGTTCCCCAATCCACTTGGATCAGCCGCTCGGTATCTTCTCTGTGCAAAATATTCGGGCAATCCTGCCGGTGAATTGTCGCGCCGCGTCCGCGTGTGATGTATCCGATGATCTGGTCTCCGGGCATGGGCGAGCAACATTTTGCCATTTGCCAGAGCAGACCCTTCAGCCCGACAACCTGGATCGCGTCTGGGGATGTTTTGGTTTCTGACGCGGCGGTGGCTTGCAGAATATCCGCAGTTTCTTCCGTCCCTTCCAATTGTTTGATGATCTTGCTGAGGGAAAGATCTCCATTGCCAAGGGCGATGAACATTTCATCGGGAGTTTTGTAGGCAAGTTCGCGCGCCATCTTTTCGAAATTCAATTCGGAAATTCCGAGGCGGCTTAATTCGCGTTCCAGTCCGGCGCGCCCCTGGGCGAGGTTTTGTTCATCCTCCTGCTTTTTGAACCAGGCTTTGACTTTGGACCGCGCGCGCTGTGTTTTGACCAACCCCAGATTCGGATTCAACCAATCGCGGCTTGGACCTCCCCGCTTCGCTGTCAAAATTTCGACCTGGTCGCCCGTTTTCAGCTCTTGTTGCAGGGGGACGAGTTTCCCGTTGACCCGCGCGCCGCGACAGCGGTGACCGATATCGGTGTGGACGTGGTAGGCAAAATCAATCGGGGTGGAACCGGCGGCAAGATCGTAAATATCTCCGCGCGGGGTGAACACGTATACGCGATCCTGAAATACATCCGATTTCATGCTTTCGACGAATTCTGTCGCGTCGTGCACGTCGGTCTTCCATTCCATCATATTGCGGAGCCAGTTGATGCGCTGTTCGTAGCTTTTATCGCGCTTGGCGCCTTCTTTGTATTTCCAATGGGCGGCGATGCCATACTCCGCGTTTTCGTGCATCTCCTGCGTGCGGATCTGAATTTCCAACGGGCGGCCATCTTCGTAGATGACGGCGGTGTGGAGCGATTGGTAGAAGTTTTCTTTCGGCGCGGCAATGTAATCGTCGAATTCGCCGGGGATGGGTCTCCATGTGGTGTGGATCACCCCGAGCGCGGCATAGCACGAGGGGATATCCTGAACGAGGAGCCGCATGGCGCGCACATCCCGAACCAGATCGAACGATTTTCCCTTTTTCGCCATTTTTTTGAAGATGGAATAAATGTGTTTGGGGCGTCCGCTGACCTCGGCTTTGATATTGTTTGCTTCAAGTAAACGGGTGAGGGCTTCTTTGATGTCTACGATTTGTTTTTCCCGCTCGGGTCGTTTTTCTTGCAGTTCCTCGGCGATCTCCTTGTATTTGTCCGGGTTGAGGTAGCGGAAGCCAAGGTCTTCCAACTCCCATTTGATCTGCCAGATGCCGAGGCGGCTTGTGAGCGGGGCGAAGATCTCGAGGGTTTCTTTGGCGATTCGCTTTTGTTTGGCTTCAGGCATGAAGCCGAGCGTCCGCATGTTGTGGAGGCGGTCTGCCAGTTTGATCAGCACCACACGGACATCGTCGCCCATGGCAAGGAATGTTTTCCGCAAGGTTTCAGATGCCAGGTCTTGTTTGCGCGCCCGCCCGTTGGAGGGAATGGCGTCCGCATCCGACTCGTCGTCGGCTGATTCGGGTTTTTCCGCATGTTGGTCGCCGCGCGAGACTCGCGGAAGTTTGGTCAACTTGGTCACCCCATCGACGAGGGCGGCGATGGTATCCCCAAAATCTCTGCGAATGTCGCCGAGGGTGAGGGGGGTATCTTCCACTGTGTCGTGAAGCAATGCCGCCGCAATCACCTCCGAGGGCACTTTGAGATCTGCGAGAATGCTTGCCACTGCCAGGCAATGGTTGAGATACGGTTCACCGGAGTGCCGTTTTTGGTCGCGGTGCGCCTCTTCTGCTATGCGGTAGGCGCGTTGGATCAATTCCTTTTCGGAGGGAGCGTAGGATTCAGGGAGTTGCTCCATGAGTTTCTCGAGCGGGACCGCGTGTTGCGCCGATTTCATGCGTGGTATTGTACTACTGAAAAAAAATTCTTTTCCCCGTTACAATTCAGGTTCTATGAGAGTTGCCTGATTGCCTGACACAATGTTTTTTGGACGAGACCCTTGCGCCGCCCGCCAGGGCAGGTGAAAACGCTGATTTCGCTTGGAGAGTTTGAAATGCCGATCGTCAATAATGTCACCCGTTTGCTTGATTCGCGCGCGATTCCATATACCGCCTATGAACTTTCGCCGGAGAAACACGGCGCGCAAGAGACTGCGCGTCTGCTCAACGCGGATCCCGCGTCCATTTTCAAGACGATCGTTGTGTTGCGAGATAAGCCCAAAAAACCCTTGTTGGTCTTGGTTTCTGGAGATACGGTTGTGGATTTGAAATTGCTTGCTGTTGCGCTTGGTGAGAAAAAAGTTCGCCTGCCAACTGAAAAAGAAGCGGAGCAGGTTACAGGTTTGCAGGCGGGAGGCATCTCGCCGCTTGCCCTGCTCAACAAAGGCTTTCAGGTTGTTCTCGATTCGTCGGCGAAGAATTTTGAGCAAATCCACGTGTCGGGCGGACAAAGAGGACTCAATATCAAATTGCCTGTCGTTGATTTGATCAAATTGACGAATGCGCGGGTTGCGACGGTGAGTAAATAGCCTGCCTTACGCAATTAGTCCGTACCGCGAGAATGATCTCACTGTTCAGGCTGTATGCGCGCAAGAGCGTCCTATTGCGCTTTTTTAAATCAATCGATTGATTACCTTGCACTTTCAAAATCGGTACGCTGATTCACGCTGACAACGCAGATTTTTCTTTTTTCAGCGTTCCTTTGTGTCCCGTTGTAAAACTGCCAGGCAGGTAGCGCATGACTAAGGAATAAAAAAACGCCCTGAAAATTTCAGGGCGTTTCATTTTGGTTCACATGATTATGGGCCGATAAACTTGATCGTCTCTTCGGATATTTGAAAAGTCCATTTATCTGGATTATTGATACACCCGGAGCCGGAGGAATTGAAAGCTTTCCCGTCGAGATTCCATGCCCAGAGATTGTAGCATCCAGTAACCAGGTCGGTGATTACCGTAGACCCGTTTTTTGATAACTCGTAATACCGATAGCCGCATTCGTTATGACTCGCGGTCTCGTTCAAATACAAAGAAACAGCCACCCGCGATTTTGTCAAGTTTTCGATCTTGATCGTAGTTTCCTTGCCAAGCGGTTTGCCAAGAACGCGGGTCGCGCAGGGATCGCCGCTCGAGCTGGCGGGCGTATTGGTCAGCGTCGATTCCAGCGTGGGCAAAGGGACGGAGGTATTCGTGGCCGCGGGCGTTGATGTGGGGGTCTCAGTGGGGGGCAGGGGCGTGTTGGTAGGGATTGCCGCTTGTGTCTCAGCCACGATCGTAAACGCCGCCGACACCGCGGTGGATTGCACGTCCCCAACGCTCAGGGTTGGGACGGCTGGCTCGCCGCCGCCGCACCCGGCCATCAAGGCGGAAATAGCCAGAACAGAGAGAAGAACAGTTAACTTTTTCATCATACCTTTCTTACTTGGGACTTACGCAGTTGAACCTGTTGCGCCGTAGGTGTGCCGCGGCGGCGGCAGTACAACTGCCCGCCAACTGTGTAAATCCTGCTTATATTGGTTGTCTTGATCAGCAATTCGGGTAACAACCACCCTTGGCAACGATTGTCTCGTTTCGGACGACGATCGTCCAACTGCCGCCGGTGAGCAGGAATCCGCCGAAGGTTTTGAAATCCTTTTTACCGTCTACGTAAGCGCCGGCGCTGTAGTATCCCTCTGGTCCCGAGAACGTGCCTCCGTATGCGGGGATGAATCCGCATTCGTTCTGGGCTGTGGTCACGTATAAGGAGAGGGTGATCGTGCCTTTCGGTTTTGTCTCGTTTTCCACAAGAATTTTAATAGTAGGCACAGACCATTCCGAGAGAATCTTATTGCAATTATCCTGCGTGGGCGCGGACGACAGGGGGGCAAGCGTAAAGGTCGCCGTTGGAAGCAACGGATCGATCGTCGGGGTTGGGGATGAAGTCTCTGTGGGGAGGGGGGTGGACGTGAACGTTGCTGTGGGTGGGAGGGATGTTTCTGTTGGGATGGCGGCTTGTGTTTGGGCGATCATGGTGAATGCCGCCGCTTGCGCGGTGCCGGCAACGTCACCGGCGTTCAGGGTTGGCGCTTCCTGCCCGCCGCCGCAAGCGGAAAGCAGAAGCGCCAGAATCGATACAAATAGAATCAATTTTTGCTTCATGTGCGAATTCAAAATCCTTTTTCATGGTTTATTACTTGATGACAACTTTATCTTTGAACAGATAGATCGCTAAACCGTCCGTCGATGTCAGACGGAATGTGCCGGTCATTTTGTTCCCGCCAACCCATGCCACATAAACATAATACCCTAGCGGCGCTTTGATCTTCACCTGACCGTAAACAGGATATTCAATGATCGAATATCGACCATCGGGCATAGTAACCTGCAAAGAGATATATGCCTGCCTTTTAGAACGATTGACCAGGGTTATCCTATTAAATGGAACTTCAGGAGGAAGCGTTCCGTATTTCAGAATACCAAGTGTGGGCGTAAGCGACGGCCCGCCCAACGTTGGAGTTGAAGTAAGTTGCGCCACGGTAGCCGTAGACTGCGCCCCGGTAGCCGTAGACTGCGCCAGCGTGGCAGGCGCGTCAGTCGAAGTTGCCAGCGTAGACGTCAGGTTTGGCAAAGGCGAAGAGGTGGCGGTCGATTCAGGTGTGGAGGAAGCCGAAACGGCCGTAACTGATGGGTTGAAGACGACAGGCGTTTCAGACGGAGGAGCCGTGTTGGAAGGCGCAAGCGTGGGGGTGTTTGAAGATCCGATCACTGCGGTGGCGGTTGGTGAAATCGGCGTTGGAACCGTTGGCAGGCAGGCGCCGACAACCAAAAGAACAACGAGCGCGGGAATGACCTTCTTCATTGCGACTCCTCGTGTTTTACGAAGCGGATACGGTCTCTAAGAATTGGGTGACTGTGTCGCGCAACATGCGTTCGGGAAGCGCTCCAACCTGACGATGGACAATCTTTCCATTTGCCACGAACAGCATGGTCGGAATCCCCTGAATACCATACTCCATCATCCAATGTGGGTTTTCATCCGTGTTGATTTTTGCAACCAGCAATTTTCCCTCGAATTCTTTTGCGAATTTGTCGAGGATCGGCGCGACCATTTTGCACGGTCCGCACCAGGGCGCCCAAAAATCGACGATCACCGGGAGCGAAGATTGCAGGACAGTTTTTTCGTACGTTTCGTCTGTAATGTGAATGGGTTCGTTGAACATGCGTTGCCTTTTCTTCAATTGTTTTACATCAAGCGAAAAGAGTATAACACAAACCCGCATGTTATAATCGCCCGTCATGACCGACCTGTTTGCAAAATGGAAGACGGGGCTTGCAAAAACAAGCAAAGCAACATTCGGACGAATCGCCGCCCTCGTTGGCGCAACGGAAATTACCAGCGAATCGTGGGACGAATTGGAAGCATCCCTGATTCAAGCAGATCTGGGGATCGAAATTGCCGGCGATATTCTGGATACGCTTCGCCGCTTCGTTCGGGATGGGGGCTTGACTCGCTCCGACGAGCTTTCCTCCGCCCTCCGCGCAGAACTCCGCTCTCGCCTCCAAGCCCCGCCGCCTCTTGCTTGGAAATCATCCCCGACTGTGGTTGTGGTTGTTGGCGTTAACGGCGCGGGAAAAACAACCACGATCGCCAAACTGGGACAGCGGTATCAGGCGGAAGGAAATTCCATTCTTTTCGGCGCGGCGGATACGTTCCGCGCCGCGGCGGTAGACCAGTTGCAAGTCTGGGGCGAACGAATCGGCGTCGATGTGGTATCAGGCGCCCCTGAGTCCGATTCGGGCGCGGTCGCGTTTAACACCGTGCAGGCGGGCATCGCGCGTAAAATCGATATCGTTTTTATCGATACCGCCGGTCGCTTGCACACGCGTTTCAACTTGATGGAAGAACTAAAGAAAGTGAATCGCGTGATTGGCAAAGCCCTGTCCGGCGCGCCTCATGCCGTGTGGCTCGTTCTTGATTCAACGACCGGGCAAAATGCCTTGCAACAAGCAAAGGCGTTCAAAGAGGCGGTCGGTGTGACGGGCGTGATCTTAACCAAATTGGATTCGTCTGCCCGTGGCGGATTTGCTTTCGCCATTCAACGCGAGTTAGGTTTGCCGATCTTATTCGCAGGCCTCGGCGAAAAGCCCGAAGACCTCGCGCTGTTTGACCCGGACGCGTTTGTAAACGGGATTATGGGCGCAAGTGATTAATCATTCCGAGACTAGAGACTGGAGACTGTCCCAATCTCCAATCTCTAGTCTCTAATCTCTGTTTTTTTGGAGCAACCATGCAAGACCTCGTCAACCGACTCAAGCCCCTGCAAGACCTAACCCAGCAATTACTGGTGCGTCTTTGACCTTGCGTCTAAAGAAGCGCAACTTTCCCAACTCGACAAAGAAATAGAAGCGCCCGATCTGTGGAACAATCCCTCGCGCGCGCAGGGGTTGATGAAACAGCACAACGCCCTGAAAACCGAAGTGGAATCATGGCGCGCCTTTTCGCGCCGACTGCATGACGCGCTTGAACTCGCGCAATTGGACGATGAAAGTCTGCGCGGCGAATTGGAAGTTGAAATCTCCTCACTTGAAGCCGAACTTGAAAAGCGTTCATTTACCGCCATGTTCTCGGGTAAATATGACCGCGATTCGGCGATCCTTGCCATCCATGCCGGCGCGGGCGGAACGGACTCGCAAGATTGGGCGGCGATGCTTCAACGCATGTACCTGCGCTGGGCGGAGGACCGCGGCTTCCAAACGGAAATTCTCGATTCAACCTCGGGCGAGGAAGCGGGCATCAAAAGCGTCACCATCGAAGTGGACGGCGAGTACGCCTTTGGGTATCTGCGTTCGGAAAAAGGCGTGCATCGGCTAGTGCGCCTCTCGCCGTTCGATTCGGCGCACCGCCGGCACACGTCATTTGCCCTCGTAGAAATTTTGCCTCAAGTCGCCATGGACGAAGCGGAGATCCAAATTGACCCGAGCGAGATCAAAATGGACGTGTTCCGTTCCTCTGGCGCAGGCGGGCAAAACGTGCAAAAGAACGCGACGGCGGTGCGGCTGACTCACATCCCGACGGGCATCGTGGTCACTTGTCAGAACGAACGCTCGCAGACGCAGAACCGCGAATTCGCCATGCGCATCTTGCGAGCCCGCTTGCTGGAACTGAGGCAGGCTGAACGGGAGGAAGAGCGGGCAGTCCTGCGCGGCGAATACACAAAAGCCGAGTGGGGGAGTCAGATCCGCTCGTATGTGTTGCATCCGTATCAAATGGTGAAAGATCATCGCACCGATCATGAATCAGGCAACACGCAGGCTGTGCTCGACGGCGAGTTGAACGAGTTCATGGAAGCGTTTCTTAGAAAGGCATAACGATGAAGCGAATCTTCAACATTTTATTTTCGCGTGAAAATATGCTGGCTCTGATCCTTTGCCTGATCCTCATCGCGCTGACAATCTTTACAGCAGACACTTCCCCCACCTGGATCTACCAGGGATTTTAAATGTCTTTGTTTGAAATTGCGGCGCTTGCCTGCATCGCAGTTTTGGTTGGCTGGCTGGGTAAGGGACGCAACTTGGCGTTGTTGGCGGTCAGCGCGTTGGCGTTGTATTGGCTCCAGCCGGATCAAGAGCCGGTCAACCTGATGTTTTGGTTGCCGACACTGACGGCGCTCATGACGATCTTGTCGTGGCTTATCACATCCAAACCCGAATCTCGCGGTTGGAAGGAGAATCGCGCGGCAGTGCTGGTCTTATTGGGGGTGATCGCGCTTGTTAACCTGAATCGTTTTTTTCAATTCGAATGGTTCTTTCCCGTGGAAACCCCGAGGATCCAATGGATCGCGCTTGCCTTTCTATTCGCCTTTGGCCTTTCCTTGATTCTGGCGCGGCTTGAAAAACTCAACCGGTTTGTGTTGATGTTCGCGGTCGCTGGGTTGATCGGGTTGTTCTTGCTGATCAAAACGCCGTCGGCGACGATGGGGTTGTTTGACATGATGGCAACCCTTCGCGGAAAAGAAGCGGGCGGGCAATCGGCATTGGCGTGGCTGGGATTTTCCTACGTCGCGTTTCGCCTCATGCATACGATCCTCGACCGCCTCGCGGGGCGCTTGCCGTCTGTTACCTTGGCAGAGTACGCGAACTATGTGATTTTCTTTCCCGCGATCACGGCGGGTCCAATTGATCGACTTGAGCGATTCGTTTCTGGATTAAATGCCCCGCTTCGTTTAGACGCCGACGGATGGTTGGACGCCGGTCAGCGGATTTTTATCGGCCTGTTTAAGAAATTTGTCGTCGCCGACGCGCTGGCATGGATCGCCTTGAACGAATCCTTTGCGCGCGATGCCCAGTCGGTGGGCTGGTTGTGGACTCTGCTGTACGCCTACTCTTTGCGAATCTATTTCGATTTTAGCGGGTATACCGACATTGCCATTGGGCTTGGACGCTTGCTGGGCATACGCCTGCCTGAAAATTTCGATTCGCCGTACCTCAAGCCGAATCTCGCCCAGTTTTGGAACTCCTGGCATATCACATTGACGCAATGGTTTCGGTCATATTTTTTCAACCCCCTCGCCCGCGCTCTGCGTTCAGCCTCCAAGCCCGTTTCGCCGTGGATGCTGATCCTGTTTTCACAAGTGACGACGATGGTATTGATCGGTCTGTGGCACGGCGTGACGATGAACTATATCCTGTGGGGGTTGTGGCATGGATGCGGGTTGTTCATCCAAAACCGTTGGAGCGAGTTTGCGCGCGCGCGATACTCCCAGCAGGCGTTGCCTGTCTCTTTGCAAAGAGGCGTTCAATTTGTCGGAACTTTCCTCACGTTTAACTTCGTATCGCTTGGCTGGCTGTTTTTCGCGCTCCCAACTCCCGAATCGGCCTGGAGCGCAATGTTGAAATTGGCGGGCGGTTTATGAAGGCGCATGTTCACCCGCTTCGTTTGGTTGTGAAAGCCTTGTTGTTATTTGCGCTCGTCAATGTCGCGTATGCGGTGATACAACCGCCTGTTTCGCGCCTGTCCTTGTACAACGTGATATTTCCCGGTCGCATCCGTTTTCCTTTTGACGATGGCTCGAGTTTATACACCGTTATGATCGACGATGCGGGCGCCATGCTGGCTTCTCACGAGGTTGCGCGTCCAAAACCGGAAGATGAGTACCGCGTGTTGTTGATTGGCGACTCCTCGATTTGGGGCGAAATGCTTCCCCCGCAAGAATCGATTTCCGCACAGTGGAATATCTTAAACGACCAATGCAAAGGCAAGACGATCAAATTTTACAATCTGGGTTATCCGCACCCCTCAGTGATCAAAGACCTGATCATTTTGGAGGAGTCGGTTGACTATGATCCCGACCTGATCGTTTGGTTCACCACCCTCAATTCACTGATCCCGCGCCGCATCAGCGCGTTCATGGAAGCGAACCGCGAGGACGCATTGCGGATGATGGACGAGTACGATCTCGCCTTTCCTGAAAAAGATGCCCTCGCGCAAATGACCCCATCCTTTTACGAACGGACTTTGATTGGACAGCGGTCGAATTTGAATCGTTGGTTCAAATTACAAATGCTCGGGTTTGTCTGGTCTGCCGATGGAACGGATCTTGATCTTCAATATGCGCCTGAAACCCTTGAGGAAAATTCGCCCGATGTTGAGCCTCATGTTTTATATCGGCAAATGGAACCGACCGCCGATCTGCAAAAACTGATGGTGTTCGAAGCCTTTGCGGCAGGGCGGGAGATCGCTGGCTCCATTCCCATCCTGATTGTCAACGAACCCATGTTTATTGCAAGCGGAGAGAACAGCGATCTGCGGTACAACAAGGGCTATCCTCGCTGGGCGTACGACCAATACCGCGAAGCCATGCAGGCGGAAGCGATTCGCTCGCAATGGAATTATCTCGATTTATGGAATACAATTCCGCCCGAATATTTTTCAGACACCGCATTGCACCTCTCTGCGGAGGGGGAGCGCCTGCTGATCGAGCAAGTGGATCCGCTGGCGCAGTCGCTCGTATGCAAATAAACTCAAAAAGGAAACGCTATGCCTGAAACAATGATCCAACAAATCGGCTCGTATCTTGCCTCTCAAATCTTGAAACAACCCAACCGAACCATCACCGCCGACGAGCCGTTGATCTCCAGCGGTTTGATCGACTCGTTCAGCCTGATGGATGTCGCTTTGTATGTGGAAGACACCTTCGGCGTCCGCATCGAGGACACCGAACTGAACGCGGATACATTCGACACGCTGACTCAACTCGTCGCGCTCATCGACTCTCGCAAGAAATGACGACCTTCCCCGAGCGACTCAAATCGCTTCATTCGCGGACTTCGGACCGGGTCGCCCTCACCCTGCAATTCTCCAACGCCGACGATCTCTCGCTTACCGTGGATCAACTCCTGCGGGGCGCGAGCTCGTATGCGCGCGCATTGACCCTTGCAAAGATTCAGCCCGGCGAAGTGGTTGTTTTGATTCTCCAACACGGCGAGGACTTGGTCTATGCTTTTTGGGGAACGATCCTGCATGGCGCGATTCCCTCCATCATGCCGTTTCTCACGGAGAAACTTTCTCCCGAACGTTATCGCGCGGACTTGTCTGCTTTGATCTCGGTCACGCAACCCGCCGCAATTGTCACGTATCCTGAATTTGAATCCGAAGTGCGCGGCGCATTGCAAGAGGGGGATTCGGTCCGTGAAGTGATCGTCACCGATAAAGTTAAAAAACAAATTGATTTGGACTTTGACGCGCTGGCTGGCTTCCAACGCAAGCCTGAAGACATTGTTATCCTGCAACATTCCTCAGGGACAACGGGTCTACAAAAAGGAGTCGCGCTTTCGCATCAGGCAGTATTCAACCAACTGGACGCGTACGGCAAAGCATTGAAATTGACTGACAACGATGTTGTCGTTTCGTGGCTTCCGCTGTATCACGATATGGGGTTGATCGCGGGATTCATCATGCCCATCCTTTCAGGGATTCATCTCGTCCTGCAATCTCCGTTCGATTGGGTGCGCGCGCCCTATAAACTCATGCAAGCCGTGACGAAGTATCGTGGCACGCTATCGTGGCTCCCGAATTTTGCTTACAACTTCTGCGCGCAAAAGATCCGCGACCGTCACCTCGAAGGCGTGGATTTATCGTCGTGGCGGGCGATCACCAATTGCTCGGAACCTGTCCGTTGGGAGAGTCATCAGGCGTTTTACGAAAAGTTCAAAAGTTATGGCTTGAAGCGCGAGGCGTTGCAGACTTCGTACGCGATGGCGGAAAATGTCTTCGCGGTGACGCAAAGTCCGCTGGGGGGCGAACCAGCCGTCCTTGAGATCGAGCGAGAGGCGTTCATGTCGCAGCGCGTAGCCAAATTGGTATCTGAATCGAATCTTGAAAACTCACCCATGAAAATGATGTCGTCGGGGCGTCCGTTGGAAAATGTCAAAATCAAAGTGTTGGACGAGAATCGAAACGAATTGCCCGAGCGCGTCATCGGCGAGGTTGCCTTGCAAAGCAACAGCATGTTGACGGGCTACTATCACCGCGAGGATGCGACGCAACAGGCATTTCATGATGGATGGTATCTCACAGGCGATTACGGATTTATCAGCGACGGGGAAGTATTTGTCTCAGGTCGTAAAAAAGATATGATCATCGTCGGCGGGAAGAATGTGTATCCGCAGGATTTGGAATCTTTGACCTATGAAGTGGCAGGCGTTCACGCGGGGCGTTCAGTGGCGTTTGGAATATTCGATGAGGAACAAGGCACCGAAGATGTTGTAATCATCGCCGAAGTGGATTCGGAAGATCCCGCCGAACAACAAAAGATCGCCGATGCCATTCGATTGCACGTGACAAAAAATTCCGCGATCGCGTTGCGATATGTAAAAGTTGTTGACCCAAAATGGATCGTGAAAACATCCAGCGGTAAAACAGCGCGTTCGGCGAATAAAGAGAAATTTTTGAAAGAATTGAATTAAATAAAAACTTCCGATAGATTATCGGAAGTTTTTATTTTTAGTATTCTACTGTGCGCTTCAAAGATTTTGCGCTTTTTACCCAAGTCTTCACTTGGCTAAGGCTGGGCAATTGACGAACCAATCGCTTCTTACCCGAGTTTGCTTTTTCAAATGCGGCTACCAACGATTCGGGTTTTCGCTTGCCCAGTTCGACAACGGTATCAACGCCGACCGCTTCGAGCAGATCGGAAAATTGCGAGCCAATACCTTTGACGCGAAATAGATCGGCGCGGTTGACCCATTCAAGGATCGTCTTCGTGCTAAAGCCTGTGGCTTTGGCAAGTTCCAAGCGACCCTTGCGAGTGCCGCCCATTTGTAATAATCCACTGGTTCCTCGCACGCCCGCTTTATTTAATTTTGCGGCATACGATGCGCCAATCCCTTCAATTTCTTTTAAAGTCGTCATTACAGTTTCTCCTTTACGATTAACTATACTGTATATTTGTTGAAACATATAAATATAACATTAGAAATTTATAACGATACAATTTGCGATTATGTTCATTGAACTACTTTAGATACTCAAATCTTTTAGGGGACAGATGATATATTCTGCCAACAAAGAATTTTTTCAGCGGGAACTTGAAGAGGAAAAATCTTAACCGCTAAGAACGCAAGGAGCGCTAACAGATATTCACGGTAAAACAATAAAAAACAGCCAAGTGATGACTTGGCTGTTTGTGTTCTATCCGCCAGTGGGGAGGCGCTTCTCGAGCGTGCGGTGAAGGATTTCTTCTCGCTCGTCTGATACGACCGATTTAGCACGCTTCATTTTGAAGGCTTTCTCTTTGTTCGCCCTGCTCATCGCTTCTTGCCATGCGACCTGCATCCCTGTCAATTCGGGCTCTTTCGGTTCTTCGGGTTCGACGGCTTCCATCATTTCTTTTTTCGCGTGACGTTTGCCGTGACCTTTCTTCTCTTCTTTGGCAGGCTTGAATTCTTCGATCACAGGCTCAAGCGCTTTGATGCTCAATTTAATTTGCTTTTTCTTGCGGTCCACATTCAGGATCTTCGCTTCAACTTCATCGCCCTCTTTGACCACTTCGCTGGGCGATTTTACGTACCCATGCGTCAACTCGCTCACATGGATCATCGCAGGACGTTCCGCGCCGATCTCGACGAACGCGCCGTAGGTCTCGAGTCGAATCACTTTGCCTTTCACGGTCATCTCGGGTTCGAGGTCTTTCCAATCGTACGCGAGCGGTTCGATCATCGTCAACTCGATGCGATCTTTTTTCACGCGACGCACCCACACGTCAACCGCTTGTCCTTCTTTCACAACATCTTCCACTTTGTTCACCGAGTCTTTGCTCAATTGTGAAATGTGAAGCACGCCTGGGATGTTTTGTCCAACATCCACGAGTGCGCCTGCGAGTGTGGTCTTTAAAATTTTTCCGCTGAGTTTTGTTTTGGGTTCAAGCGCCGAGGTGGGCGCGAGGTCTGGTGTTGTCATCATTTGCTCCTGTTATCAAATCGTTGCGAAAAATCATTATATCTTCCGCGCACGTTTGCGTCAATGTGAAATTTAGTACATTTTCAGATTCTCGAAGCGGATTCTGCGGAGGCTGAGAAAAAAGTTGACGAGGCGAATCAGCCTCACTTGTCGGATGAAGCGGGCGCGTCCTCCGCAGGGGATGTCTGATTCGGTCATCCCATCCTTTTCTAAACCTGACAGGTTTCCGCGCGCCGCGATTCATCATGCTTCGTCCAAACCCATCACGTTTCAATTTGTACTTGACGCCGTTTCACCCATCGGGCATAATTCGGCGAATTCCAGCCTTTTTCGGAAGCGAAAAATATCAGCCATGTATGAATTCGACAAAATAGACGTGAAGATCGTCAATCTGCTCTTGGAAGATGGACGCATGTCTGCGTCGGAGTTGGCGCGGCGCATCGGCGACATTTCGGAGCGGGCGATCCGCTACCGCATCGAGCGGATGATTGACGACGATGTGATCCGCATCAGCGCGGTGATTCGACCCGAGGCGTTTGGCTTGACCATCAAAGCGGACGTGTGGCTTGAGGTCGAGTCGGATCTGATTCTGGAAGTGGCGAAGAAAATGGCGGAGTTCGAAAATGTGACGTACGTGGCGTGCGCGATCGGGCAGAACGACATCAGTATTCAAGTGGTGGCGAAGGACACGGCGGAAATTTATCACTTCGTGACCGAGGTGGTTCGCAAAGTGCGCGGCGTGCGCAAGACGACGACATCCATTGTGCCGCTGGTGTTGAAGGATGTGTATCAATGGCGCGTGCCTGAGCGTATTTCGCAAGAGTTGGATGAGAAGCAAAGAGTTTAATTCCTTACCACAAAGGACACGAAGAGCACAAAGGTTTGTTGGTTGAGTGATTCAGTGGCTTTCCATCGGCAGAGGAATAAGGGAACGAAAGGATGAAGGATTGGTGGAGTAGGGGCGACCCACCCAGAGAAAGTAGATAACCTTCATCGTCCCTGACGGGTCGCCCCTACTACAAAATTATTTGGAGGAAAATTTATGTTCGGTGCAAAGACGCAATCGTTACAGAAGCGCGCGATGGAAGTTTTACCGCTGGGGGTCAATTCTAATTTTCGATTTTGGGGGGAGGGCATCACACCTTATGTTGAGAAAGCCAAGGGCGCGTATTTGTGGGATGTAGATGGAAAGAAATACATTGATTATCGCATGGCGTTCGGTCCGATCATTTTGGGACATTCGTTTGACGAGGTTGACCAAAAAGTAATCGAAGAAATAAAAAATGGACTGCTCTTCGCCATGACGAGCGAACTCGAAGTCGCGGTTGCCGAAATGATCACCGAGATGGCTCCCGCTGTGGAGATGGTCCGCATGGCGTGTTCAGGCACCGAAGCGACGATGCACGCGATCCGTGTGGCGCGTGCTTACACGGGACGTGACATCATCCTGAAGTTCGAGGGCAACTATCACGGAATGCACGATCACGCATTGTGGTCAACGTATGCGCCAGTGGAGGCGTATGGAAATAGTCGAAGTCCGATTCCCGTCCCTGGTTCGTCGGGGATACCCAAGTCTATGCGTGAATTTATCATCACTCTGCCGTTCAATGACTTTGAAGGTTTCGAGCGCGTGATGCGTTCGTACGGCGAGCAGATCGCGGCGGTCATCACCGAGCCGTGTCAGGGAAATTGCGCGGCGATTAACCCACAGGATGGATTCTTGCAACTTATCCGCCAGAAGACCGAAGAGTATGGCTGTGTCTTTATTCTCGATGAAGTGAAGACGGGCTTCCGCATTGCGAACGGGGGAGCGCAGGAATATTACGGAATCAAGCCTGATCTAGCCACGTACGCGAAGGCGTTGGGAAATGGTTATCCTGCCGCGGCGTTTGGCGGGAAGAAAGAGATCATGTCCATCATCGGGCATGGAGTGGCGATCGGCGGGACGTACACGAACAACAAACCAGGCATCGCAGGCGCGTATGCGACCTTGAGTCTGTTGAAATCGAAGCCAATCCTGAAATCCATCGCCCAGCGTGGACAGCGACTCATGGACGGCTTGAAAGACATCTTTGAAGAGAACGACATTCCTGTGGTGATGACGGGCTACCCCGCGATGTTTTCGTTCTCGTTGAACATTGATGAAGTGAAAAGTCAGCGCGATTGGGCAAAGAGTGACCACAACCTGTATCTCGAACTCGTCGAAAAAGCCATCACTCGCGGCGTGATGCCCGACCACGATGCGCGCGAGCCCTGGTTCTTGTGTTACGAACATTCCGACGCGGATGTAGATGAGACGTTGAATGTGTACGCGGAGATTGTGAAAGAGGTTAAAGGTTAGCAGGTCGAAGGTCAAAGGTCTCATGCGACTTGCAACCTTTGACCTTCAACTTTAAACAAGGAAATCAATATGCCAAACAAACTTTCTTCAAAACAAATCATTGACCTCAACAAGGAATACACATTCTTCTCCTGGTCCGTGCAGGGACAAGTGAATCCCATCCCTGTGACGCGTGCCGAAGGCGTGTATTTCTGGGATGCGGACGGCAAGCGTTATCTCGATTTCTCGTCGCAGTTGATGAACACGAATATCGGGCATCAACATCCCAAGGTCGTCAAAGCGATTCAAGATCAAGCCGCGACATTGACGTTCACGCATCCAGGCAATGCGACCGAGGCGCGTGGATTACTCGGCAAGAAAATAGCCGACGTGACTCCAGGTGATTTGAAGAAAACGTTTTTCACGCTGGGTGGAGCGGAAGCAAACGAGAACGCCATCAAGATCGCCCGCTTCTACACGGGGCGACACAAAATTTTGGCGCGGTATCGCTCCTATCACGGAGCGACGCACGGCTCCATCGCGTTGACTGGCGATTACCGCCGCCTCGCCGTCGAACCTGTCATGCCAGGCGGAGTCCACTTCCTTGACCCGTTCTGTTATCGCTGTCCGTTTGGGCAAAAGCCAGAGTCTTGCAAGCGCGAGTGCATCTCGCATTTGGAAGAAGTCATCAAATACGAGGGACCCGACAAGATTGCCGCCATCATTATGGAGGGAGTTGTCGGCTCGAACGGACTTATCATCCCGCCCGATGATTACTGGCCCCGCGTGCGCGAGATCTGCGATAAGTACGGCATCCTCTTGATTTCAGATGAAGTCATGAGTGGATGGGGTCGCACGGGCAAATGGTTCGCCGTAGACAACTGGAACGTGACGCCCGACATCATCACCACCGCCAAAGGCATCACCAGCGGATACGCTCCGCTCGGCGCGGTGATCGTCTCAGACAAGATTGCGAAATTTTTTGACGACAAATATCTCTATGCAGGTCTCACCTACAGCGCTCATGCTCTTTCGTGTGCCACTGCTCTTGCAACAATCGAAGTCTATGACGAAGACAAACTCATCGAAAACGCCGCCTTGCTCGGAAAATATCTCGGCGAAGCGTTGGAAGATATCAAAGCGAGACACGTCTCTGTTGGCGATGTGCGTTATATCGGTTTGTTCTCGACAATTGAGTTGGTTGTGAATCGTGAAACGAAAGAAAGTTTCTCGCCTGCCGTCATGGCGGAGGTGGGGAAGGTGTTGCGCCAAAACGGACTGTTCACCTTCATCATGGCGAACAATATGGGCAGCATGGTCTTTGTCGTCCCGCCGCTGTGTATTACGCAGGAGCAGATTGATGAAGGTCTTGCGATTGTGGAGAAGGGGTTGGAAGTGGCGGATAAGCAGGTGAAGTAAAGTCGAAGATAGGATGAATGAAAAGAGGAAGTCATGGAATATATACCCGCTGTATCGCTGTTGGTTGCTTTTCTGATAATCTTTACCACTGTTATTCGAAAATTTAACGGCGAGCAACTTTCGAGCATTTTTGCAGGCAGGAATTTTCTATTGTTGTCATCTCTATTCCTGTTTCTGACACTTTCAGTTGTTCATCTTTTCCAAAATCAAACATGGACTGCTGATGTTCTAAAAGTGATTGTAGGCGTATTTGTTGGGGTGAGTGCAACTTTTGCGTCCGAGTCTGGAAAAGAGAAAGGAGAGCATGGGGTAGATATGGGCTCAAGTAAGTTGGGTGATAACGCTAAAGTGGCTGGACGCGACATAAACGAGTTTATTGATAAAGTTTTCAACGATATAAAGAATGTACGTGGGGATATTTCGCAAGTCAAAGATTCGGTAATCAAGCAATACCCAACTATTCAAGACTCTTTGACTGACCTTGTAAAAGAATCGAAAGAATCTCGTCTCAGTATTCAAAGACGAATATTGGTCGAACTTAAGTTGACCAATCCAGATTTGGTTAAGCGTTTTGAACGAATAGCGAGAGAGCGTTCAAATTTCAGCCTCATGGACGATGTGTATGTCGATATGTTTGTATCAAGCGGAGAGTTTATTCAAAAATTACGACAAAAGATAGATGAGTTTGAGCAGACGGGCTGGGAGGTCGTTTCAATCAGGCTATCTGATAATTCCAATTTAGGTGGCTTTTACTTTGACTTTGTAATTCGCAAATCTGTTCTTACAAAACGGGTTCAGTCGTCTGCTTAATTGTGCAGTTAGGGAAATATGGACGAGTTATTCTTAGCCGCAATTTCATCCACATTGGATGCACTTGATAAAACCACTTCTTGGGCGGTTGTGGCTTTATTGGCGACTGCTATTTCAGGAATTCAGCGAGATAAGAAGATAAAAGTTGGCGATTTTGAAATAAGTAGCAAATATGCTGGAGTTGTAACTTTTGCAATATTATGTGGATTGAACTTTGAGATTTTACGGCTGCTTCAAAACCTTTCTTTTCTTCTATCCAATGTTGGCTCAAAGTTAGAAAATGCTAAAATCATAATCACAACTCATTCATGGATATTTAATCCCTTTGCGCAAACATCGGGAATTCTTAGCCCATTTACAGATAATCTTGGCTTGGCGCTTTTATTGTTGATTTGGTGGCTTGGATATCACACAGGATTCTTTTTGCACCAAACTACCCAGCGAGCATGGACAGGATATTTATTATCCGCAATATATTTAGTGTTGGGCTTGGTAAGCATGATCTTAATTATTTCACTTATCGCACAAATTAACGAAGGTACTGCAATTGTCAAACAGGTCTTGTTGTTTATTGCCATTCCGATTGGTGCATTTGGACTGCGGGTTTTCTTTCCTGAAAAAAGTAAAAGCACTTGAAAATCCCGAAAAAGACCTGACAGGTTTCCGTAGAACCGTGTTGAATCAGGTCTCGCCCCGTTCAAAGAAGCCCGATTGACTCTCGTCACGATAAAACCTGTCAGGTCTGTTGCCACGAAGAAATTACCAATTACTACTTACTACTTACCAATTACCCAGTCTCTAATCTCCAGTCTCCAATCTCAAGGTGAAAAATGGAAATCCTAAACTACATAAACAACTCATGGATCAAGCCCGACACAAAAGAATACTTCGACGTCCTCAACCCCGCCACAGGACAAGTGATTGCAAAAACTCCCCTCAGCACAAAAGCGGATGTGGACTCGGCGGCGAGGGCGGCGAGTGAGGCGTTGCCTGCTTGGCGGCGGACGCCTGTCAATGACCGCGTGCAGTATTTATTCAAACTGCGGAATCTGATGCGCGAGAACGCGGACGAGATCGGCAGGCTCATCACGAACGAAGCGGGCAAGACGTTCGAAGAGGCGAAAGCCGAGATGGTGCGCGCGTACGAAAATATCGAAGTGGCGTGCGGGATGCCGATGATGATGAAGGGCGAATTCGTCGAGGACATTGCCGCAGGCATAGACGAGTTGATGATCCGTCAGCCCGTTGGGGTGTGCGCCACGATCGCGCCGTTCAACTTCCCTGGCATGATTCCGTTTTGGTATCTGCCCTATGCGCTGGCGGCGGGCAACACGTACATCATCAAGCCGTCTGAAAAAGTGCCGATGACGATGCAGTTCATTATGAAACTCATCGAGCAGGTTGGTTTTCCGAAGGGCGTGGTCAATCTCGTCAACGGCGCGAAGGATGTTGTGGATGCGATCCTCGAACACCCGTCCATTCGCGCGGTGACGTTCGTCGGCTCGACCAATGTCGCAAAATATATTTACGCCACCGCCGCCGCGCATGGCAAACGCGTGCAGGCGCAGGGCGGAGCGAAAAATCCCGTCATCGTTTTGCCCGATGCGGATATGGACATGGCGACAAAAATTATTGCGGACTCCGCCTTCGGATGCGCGGGTCAACGCTGTCTCGCCGTTTCTTTCGCAGTGACGGTTGGTTCTGCCCGCTCGACTTTTAGTGAAGCCATCTGCGACGCCGCCTCGTCGCGCGTCGTCGGCTACGGACTCGACTCAGGCGTCCAGATGGGACCCGTCATCAACGCCGCGTCGAAGGCGAGAGTCGAGTCGCTGATTGGACTCGGCGTCCAAGAGGGAGCAAGCCTCCCCGTAGATGGACGCGGGGTTTCCATCCCAGGATATGAAGCAGGTAATTTCGTGCGTCCGACAATTTTGGCAGACGTCCCGCGTGGAAGTGAAATCGCAAAGACCGAAATTTTCGGACCCGTGTTGAGTCTCATGCACGTCGAGACGGTTGATGATGCAATTGAATTGGTCAACAGCGGACAATATGGAAATCAGGCGAGCCTGTTCACGTCGTCGGGTTCTGCCGCGCGGAAGTTTCGCTACGAAGCCGAAGCGGGCAACATCGGAATCAACATCGGTGTCGCCGCGCCGATGGCGTTCTTCCCGTTCAGCGGCTGGAAGGATTCTTTCTTCGGCGACATGCACGGGCAAGGCATGGATGCGGTGGAGTTTTTCACGCAGAAGAAGGTGGTGGTGGAGAGGTGGCCGAAGGAGTGGACGAGGAAGTTCTGAGGATTAGAAGATTAGAGGATTAGAGGAGTAGAGACTGAGTAATTGAGTGATTGAGTAAATGGTAATTGGTAAATAGTAATTGCGATGGTCGAGTAGGCGGCTTCCGCGCTGAGCGGACACTGAGTGAAAGCGAAGTGGAAGTCGAAGTGCCGCCGTATCGAGACCACAAGTCCGCATACAAAATTTTGTAACAAAAACACTTTATGGCGTGGTGGTTTCGATACGCCCCTCAAAGAGCATTCGGGGCTACTCAACCACCGAAATAGAATGGAGACTCGAAATCAATCATGGCAAACACTGCGAAAAGTTCCGCCCCTGCGATCGTTCAGAAACTCGTTGAGACCTTCGAGCAGAATTTGGATTCGTATCGTTCGACCAAGAACGAGACGGAGTTGCGCCGCGAGTTTTTGGATAAGTTTTTCACGGCATTGGGCTGGGACGTTGCCAACGAGAAGGCCTACGATGAGCAGGGCAAGGAAGTGGTGCATGAATTCTCGGTGGAGATTTCGGGTCAGCAGAAAAAAGCGGACTACGCCTTCCGCGTGGGGCGTGGGGACAAGTTCGATTTTTTGGTCGAGGCGAAGAAGCCGTCGGTGAAGATCGAATCGAATCAGGATGCGGCGTTTCAGATCCGCAGGTATGGATGGAGCGCGAAACTGCCGATCAATATCCTCACGGACTTCGAGCATTTCGCCGTGTACGATTGCCGCGCCAAACCGAGTTACAACGACAAGGCTGCGACGGGACGCATCCTGCTCATCCATTACAAGGAGTATGTCGAACGCTGGGGCGAGATCGCTTCGATCTTTTCGCCCGAGGCGGTGCGGCAGGGATCGTTCGTCAAATATGCCGAAGGGACGAAAAAGAAGCGCGGCACCGCGGACGTTGACGACGCCTTCCTGCAAGAGATCGAACGCTGGCGCGAATTACTGGCGAAGAACATCGCTTTGCGGAACGAAGACATTGACATCGCTGGTTTGAATTACGCCGTGCAGATGACGATTGACCGCATCGTCTTTTTGCGCATCTGCGAGGAGCGCGGGATTGAGGCGGAGAATCAATTACTCGATATTTCAAATAGTGGTGATGTATATCGAGAATTGGGAGAATTGTTTAAGCGCGCCGACACGAAGTACAACTCTGGCTTGTTCCACTTCAAGCAGGAAAAAGAACAGGCGAGCCGCGCCGATGACTTGACTCTCGGACTCGACATTGACGACAAGGTCTTGAAAGACATCATCTCGAATTTGTATTATCCGAAAAGCCCGTATGCGTTTCTGTACATCCCCGCCGATATTTTGGGACAGGTGTACGAGCGTTTCCTCGGCAAGGTGATTCGACTCACAGCGGGGCACAATGCCAAAGTGGAGGAGAAGCCCGAAGTCCGCAAGGCGGGAGGCGTGTACTACACTCCGACGTATATCGTGGATTACATCGTCAAGAATACGGTGGGGAAGTTGGTGGAGGAAGAAGGGCGACTCACCGCGAAGAACGCGAAGAGCGCGAAGGAATTAATAAATCTTAGCGGGCTTAGCGGTTCAAAAGGTTTAACCCCAACAGAAGTTGCGAAACTCAAAATTGTTGACCCCGCCTGCGGTTCAGGGACGTTCCTGCTCGGCGCGTATCAATTCTTGCTGGACTGGCATTTGAATTGGTATGTGAATGACGACGCGGAGAAGTGGGAAAAATCAAAGGCGATCTGGAAAGTGGAAAGTGGATATAAACTCACGACGAGCAAGAAGAAAGAGATTTTGCTCAACAACATTCACGGCGTGGACATTGACGCGCAAGCCGTGGAAGTGACCAAACTCTCGCTGTTGCTCAAAGTGTTGGAAAACGCCAGCGGACAATTGGGACTCGGCATGGAGCGCGTCCTGCCCGATTTGGGAAACAACATCAAATGCGGAAACTCGCTGATCGGTTTCGATTATTTCGAGGGACAGTTATTGCCCGATGAAGAGGAACGCGCGCGGGTAAATCCATTTGATTGGAAGAACGAATTTCCGCAAGTCTTCCGCTCCTCCCCCAATTTGGGGGAGGCTGGGAGGGGGTTCGATGCCGTGATTGGGAATCCGCCTTACATCGACATAAAATCTTTACCAAATAATGATGTGCGTTATCTTTTCCACAGATATTACTCTGCCAATAATCGAATAAATATGTTTGCTGTATTTATCGAAAAAGTTCTTGAAATTATTAATCAGAAGTCATTTCGATTTTCGATGATTGTCCCCACAGCGCTACTTACTCAAGATTCGTACAAGAAATTGCGGCAAACAATACTAAATAACTATCAAGTTGATAATGTGGCTCGCTTGCCAAACGAGTCGTTCGGTGGTTCTGCTGGGGATGTAAAAGTTGACACCGCCATATTTGTGCTGTCCAATCAAGGCAAAGAACAAGGCAGGGTTGAAATTATTGCCTACGAAGGCTACAACAGGATTGACGCAATAGATGCCAACACAGCAAAGATTCACGGCTTCGCTAACCAGCAAGAATGGAAGGAGAATCAAGATAGTATCTGGTCAATTAATCTTTTCAACAATGAAGATGCGGTGATTCGCAAGATTGAAACTGTGTCTGTTCCCCTAGAGGAGTGTGCGAGTTTTTCCCTTGGTCTTACTCCCTATGATAAATACAAGGGTCATACACAGACGCAGATCAAGAATCAAGTATTTCATGCCAATCATCAAAAAGATGAAACTTTCAGAAAATTACTGGCAGGCAATGATGTTAGAAGATATTCTGTGCACTGGAATGGGGAGGTGTGGATTAGTTATGGGAATTGGCTGGGCGCGCCACGCGAAAAAAGATTTTTTACCCAAAAACGGATTCTAGTCAAACAAATTATCGATTGGACGACAAAGAGGATTTGGGCAACGATAACAAGCGAGGAACTGTATAACACTCAAAACGCATTTAATCTGTTAACCAAGAACGAATTGAGTTTGGAATACCTGCTTGGCACTTTGAACAGCAAGTTGATGACCTTTTATCATCAGAAGAAATACCTTGATGAGTTCAAAATGCGGTTTCAGAAGATTCTAATTAAAGACGCTAAGCGATTTCCCATCCGCACCATCAACTTCAGCGACCCTGCCGAAAAAGCCCAGCACGACAAAATGGTCTCGCTCGTCGAGGCGATGCTGGCATTGCACAAATCGCTGGCTTTGGCGCAGAGTCCCGCCAAGAAGGAACGTCTCGAACGGCAGATTCAGGTCACAGACAAGGCGATAGACGGTCTGGTCTATGAGTTGTATGGGTTGACGGAGGAGGAGATAAGGATTGTGGAGGGAGAATGACCGTCCACGAATGGGACACGAATACTCGAATAGGCGACTCAAATTCGCGCAACGGAAACGAATCGCCTCTATTGGAAATCCGACCTTCGACCTTCAACTTTCGACCACCCTCAATTACCAATCTCTTTTTCAAAAGCAACTCGGTGGTTGAGTAGCCCTGAGTGCTCGTTGCGAAGGGCGTATCGAAACCACAGGTAAGCATAACAAATTTTGTAACAAAAATACTTTACGGCGTGGTGGTCTCGATACGCTCGCAACGAACGCTCGCTACTCGACCACCGAAACATGAATCAAAAGGAAATCATGAATCAAACTTACACCAACGCACTCTCTTATTCATCCCAATGGCTCGACATCATCAAACAAGATAATTTTCCTCAACAAGACCAAGCCAAATGGATCATCGAAGAATCGAAAAATAATTTCGCTGAGCATTTCAACCGCGGCTGGCTGGAATATCGCAAGTCCGTCACCGAGGCGGGCGATTGGGCGTCGGTCGAATGGTCGGGCAAAGGCTCCACGTTCACCGACGTGATGGGACGCAAATACATTGACTGGCTCGGCGGCTTCGGCATGTTGGACCTCGGCTGGTGTCATCCCGAAGTTGTCGAAGCGGTCATCGCGCAAGTGAAGCGCGCGCCTATGCCGTCGCAGGAATTGCTCGATCCCTTGCGCGGCGCGCTCGGCAAACTCATGGCAGACATCACGCCAGGCGACCTGAAATATTCATGGTTCGCGGCGAGCGGCACCGAAGCCATCGAAGCCGCGATCAAGATCGCAAAACTGTACACGGGCAAGTCCGCGTTCATCGTTGCGGTCAAGGCGTTTCATGGCAAGACGATGGGTTCGCTTTCGATGATGGGCAAAGCGGATTATCGTCAGGCGATGGGCTTGCTCTACGGCGGGCAAATTTATCACGTCCCGTTCGGCGACGCCGACGCGCTCGAACGTCAACTCGACATTTGCGCCAACGTCGGCATCGGCGTGGCGGGCGTTTTGTTCGAGCCGATTCAGGGCGAAGCGGGAGCCATCGTCCCGCCCGACGATTTCTGGTCCCGCGTCCGCGCCGCGACGAAAAAACACAACGCTCTTCTCATTGCGGATGAAGTGCAAACGGGTCTCGGTCGGACGGGGAGGCTGTGGGGCGTTGACCATTGGGACGTCGCGCCTGACATCCTCGCCACGGCGAAGTCCCTCGGCGGCGGCGTGATGCCCGTCAGCGCGGTGACGACCACCGAAGAAATTTTCAAGCCGATGATGTATCCGAATCCGTTCATGCACACGACGACGACAGGCGGGAACGCGCTCGCCTGCGCCGCCGCGATTGCGACCATCAACATCACGCTTCGTGACCGACTGTGGGAGGGCGCGGCGACGAAGGGCAGTTACCTCATCGAAAAAGTGACCGAACTCGCCGACGAGTTTCCGCAGTTGTATAAAAAAGTGACAGGCAAGGGACTGCTCATCGGTCAACACTTCCAGACTCCCGAACTCGGCTACAAGGTCGCGGCAGAATTATTCAAACGCGGCGTGTTGGTGGCTGGAACATTGACCAGCGCCCAAACCATCCGCATCGAACCGCCGCTCATCATCGAACAGAGTGAAATAGATGAAGGACTGAATCGCTTGCGAGACGCGGTTGATGTTGTGGTGAAAGGTTTATAATTTAGAAGTTGCATCCGTAACGCGACATTTATGTCGCTCTTGCGCAAGGACAACCTTACCGCGTAACGGTGAATAACAGAGTTGAAAGGAGAGAATAATGCACAAACGGTTACTGGCAATATCGTTATTGTTCGTCGTTGTAGGCGGCGCGCTTGTTGCGTGCGCGCCCAAGACTCCCGAAATCACTTCCACGGAAATGAATCTATATGGGTTTACAGAATACGTTCCCGAAGAAGTGATCGCAGGCTTTGAGAAGCAAACGGGGGTTAAGGTGAATTATGAAACCTATTCATCCAACGAGGAAATGCTTGCGGGGTTGAAAGATAAGCCTGGCAAGTACGATCTGATCCTTCCCAGTGATTATGCGGTGGAACAACTCATCAATCAAAATGCCCTGCTCGCGTTGGATTTGGAAACCATCCCAAATTACACCAACATTGACTCTGCCTTTTTGCATCCGTATTTTGACCCGCGCGGTGGCAACAGCCGCCGACCTGGGGTGAAAAACGATAAATTCAGCCTGCCCTATTTGTGGGGGACAACTGGCATTGTGTACGACTCGACGAAAGTTTCGGAGCCGATCACCAGTTGGAGCGATCTCTGGCGGCCCGAATTGGCTGGACACATCGTTGTGCTTGACGATGCCCGCGAGATGATGGGTATCGCCTTGTTGTCGTTGGGATATAACAAGAACGAAACCGATCCAAAAAGGCTTGCCGCCGCCCGCGATACATTGATCGAGCTCGCGCCAGGCATCGTCGCGTTCGACGCGGACGCTCCCGAGGATTACTTGCTGTCGGGCGACGCGTGGGTGGGCGTGATGTACAACGGCAATGCCGCGCTGGCGGAAATCGCAAACCCGAATCTGGTCTATGTCCTGCCTGAGGAAGGCGCGGGTATCTGGTTCGATAACATGGCGATTCCCGCCGACGCGCCTCATGCTGATGCCGCCATAGCCTTTATGAATTACGTGCTCGAGCCAGCGAACGCGGCGCTCATCATTCAAGCATACCCGTATTCCACTCCCAACGCCGCCGCCCTCGATTATTTGAGGGAAAACAACGCGGCGTTTTACGATGGATACATTGCCAGCCTTGCTTCGAATCCTCCGCAAGATGCCTTGCTGGGAGCCACACTGGTTAAAAATCTGAACCCGACCGCCGCGCAGTTGTATGAAGAGTATTGGCTCGCGGTGAAGTCCAGCCGTTAGGAGAGAGACACCATGACAACCACAGCAGATATTTCTACTGGCAACATCCCCATCCGAGTCATACAACGGCGGCTGACGCTCCTGCCGTTGGTGATGATCATGTTTTTCAGCGTGAGCGGCGGCGCGTATGGGCTTGAAGATTTGGTCGGCTATTCGGGTCCTGGCATGGCGTTGTTGCTCATCCTGCTTACGCCGCTGATCTGGAGCCTGCCCACCGCGCTGATGGTGGCGGAACTTTCAACCGCCATGCCTGTTCAAGGCGGCTATTACGCGTGGGTGAAGAAAGCGCTCGGCCCGTTCTGGGGATTTCAAGAAGGTTGGTGGAGTTGGGTCACCTCGTTTGTAGACATGGCGATCTACCCTGTGCTGTTTGCCGATTACCTTTCCACGTTGCTTGTCCAACAATTCAACGTCCATGCGCTGGAAAATGAATGGATCCACTGGGGCGTCACCCTGGTCGTGATCTGGGTGTTTACTGCGATTAATATCCGCGGATCAAAAGGCGTCGGGGATTCTTCCAACTGGTTCGGCATCTTCATCCTTGCCCCGTTTGCGGTCATGTCCGTCATCGGGCTGTTTCGCCTCTTTCAGAATCCTGTCCGCGTGTGGGAGCCGTTCATCCCGCCCGACTCCACCTTCCTCGGCGCATTCGGCGTGGGCTTGTTCGTAGTCATGTGGAATTACCTCGGCTGGGATGGCGTGTCCACGGTCAGTGAAGAGATTGACAATCCGCGCCGCAATTACCCGCGCGCGCTGGCGTGGACAATTCCACTGGTGACCATCGCCTATCTGTTGCCTGTGCTTGCGGGTCTGGCAGTCGCCTCCGATTGGAGCGGTTGGACGGCGGGATACTTCCCCGAAATTGCGGCGCAGATCGGAGGTCAATGGTTGGGGGCGTGGCTGGCAATCGGCGGCTTGGTTAGCGCGGTGGGTTTGTTCAACGCGTTATTGCTTTCCATTTCGCGCCTGCCCTTCGTTATGGCGGAAGATGGGTACTTGCCGAAAGCGATTACGAAAGTGCACCCAAAGTTCGAGACTCCCTGGGTGGCAATCATCGTGTGCGCCACGATCTATTCGTTCTTCACGTTGAGCGCGTTCGCCAGTCTCGTCGTTGTGGATGTGATCGTCTATTCGGCGGCGTTGCTGTTGGAGTTTGCCGCGTTGATCGCGTTCCGCGTCAAATACCCGAAGATGAAGCGTCCGTATCGCGTGCCTGGAGGCTGGCTCGGGATATTCTTGATCACCATCTTCCCTGTCGGCGTCCTTGCGCTGGCTGTGGTCAGCACCATTCAGGAGGAGGGTATCAGCGCGTTATATTTGTCCATTGCGGCGATAGCCACGGGTCCTATTTTGTATCCGATCCTGAAAAAGTTCGTGAAGAAGGACCAGCCCGATGTGGAAGTTCCGATTGAGGAAGATTAACAGAGGAGAACCCCATGATCAAAAAAATCTTATTACCAACCGACGGCTCGGAACACGCGGCGAAAACGGTGAAGTACGCCAGCGATCTGGCGAAGACCTTGAATGCCAGCGTGGAAGTGATGTATGCCTACCAATCGTCTGTTGTGTTGCGCAAACGCGCCGCCGCCATGATGGAAGAATATAAGCAAGCCCTCTCGGAAGACGCGAAAGAGATTGTCGAAGAAGTGGCTGAAAAACTCAAGGCGGATGGCATCGCAGTCTCTGCCGTTGTGGTGGAGGGTCCCGCGGCGGAGGCTATCCTGCGCGCCGCGGAAGAGTCACAGCCAGATTTGATCGTGATGGGCTCGCGCGGCGACGGCGGCTTCGCCAACATGCTGTTAGGCGGCGTCGCGGAGCATGTGATGCGTTATTCCACAACGCCTGTGCTGGTTGTGAAATAGCTGAAATCACGCGCCGTCCCGCAGGGTCTGCGGACTGATCCGCGTCGCGCGAGGCAACCCTTCGATGAACTCAGGACAAGTCTGCGGGACGTTTTGTGTAGAGCAAGTAAAGAAATTAGGACTGACGCAGTTGAACCTGTTGCGCCGCAGTTGCGCGGCGGCGGCGGCAGTGTAACTGCCCGCTAACTGCGTAAGTCCTGCAAATTATTGTACAATCAGCAAATCCTGCTCTGAGGAGAAGAGTATTATGACAGCCGAGTTTGCAGTGGAATTGCAAGATGTCGTAAAGAAGTTCATCACGCCGGAGGGAAACGAACTGAATGCCGTTGATCACGTCACCATGCAGATCAAGAACGGCGAATTTTTCTCGATGCTCGGGTCGTCGGGGTGCGGCAAGACCACCTCGCTGAGAATGATCGCCGGGTTCGAGTGGCCCACCGAGGGGGAGGTGTATATCGAAGGAAAGGCGATGGGGCGCACGCCGCCTTTCCAAAGAAAGGTCAACACCGTATTCCAAAGCTATGCTCTCTTCCAGCATTTGACCGTTTTCCAGAACATTGCCTTCGGTCTGGAGATGGAAGGCGCGCAAAAGGATGAGATCGAGAAGCGCGTCAAGCATGTGTTGGAGATGGTCCAACTGACCGGCATGGAACGCCGCAAGCCCAAACAACTCTCCGGCGGTCAGCAACAGCGCATCGCGGTGGCGCGCGCGCTGGTCAAAGTGCCGGACGTGTTACTGCTCGATGAGCCGCTCGGCGCGTTGGATTTGAAACTGCGCAAAGACATGCAACTCGAACTCAAAGCGTTGCAACAGCAACTGGGCATCACCTTCGTCTACGTGACTCACGATCAGGAAGAAGCCATGACCATGTCCGACCGCATCGCCGTGATGAGCAAGGGCAAGGTCCAGCAGATGGGGACACCGGTGGAAATTTACGAACGCCCGGCGAACAAGTTCGTGGCAGACTTTATCGGGGAGTCGAACTTCTTCGATGGGCGAATCAAGTCGCTGTCGAAAGAGGAAGCGGTGGTTTCTATCCCCGAATTGAACGCCGAGGTGACCGGCATCCCCGTCTCACCGGGTTTGGTTAACGGAGAGGAGATCACAGTTTCGATCCGCCCGGAGAAAGTGCTGATCTCGGAGAAGCCGATGAATCAAAATACGTTCAAGGGCAAAGTGACGAACACGGTGTATATCGGCACCGACACGCACGTGTATGTGGACTTGATGGGGAAGCGCGTGAAAGTGTTCGAGCAGAATCGCATTTCGCGGCTCGACCCCGGCTCGTTCTACACGGTCGGGCAGGACGTGACGCTGGTGATGATGCCCGAAAATGTTCTCGTGTTGAAAAAGGAGTAGCGCCATGTTGAAACGATTGCGTGAGAATAAATCGGCGCAAGGCACGTTGTTGGCAAGCCCAACCATGTTGTGGATGATCGGCTTGTTGATCATCCCGCTGTTGCTTACTTTGGTTGTTTCTTTCGGGCAACGCAGCCCCGACGGCGATGTGATCTATTCGTTCTCGCTGGATAATTACATTCGCCTGCTCGGCTACAGCACGGATTGCGACAATGGACAGGCTTCATGCTTCGACCCATTGTATCTGCAGATTCTTTGGCGTTCGCTGTCGCTGGCGTTCAACACAACGGCGCTGGTGATCCTTTTGGCTTACCCGCTGGCGTATTTTATCGCGCGCGCGCATCCCTTGCGTCGGAACACCTTTTTGTTCATGGTCTTGATTCCGCTGTGGACGAACTTCGTCATCCGCGTGTATGCGTGGATGATGTTACTGCGCACGCAAGGCGTGATCAATTTAGGTTTGGGCTGGCTGGCGGGCTTGTTCAACATCCCTTTCACGCCGTTGGAAATGTTGTACACGCCGGGCGCTGTGTTGGTGGGCATGGTCTACGAATTTCTGCCGTTCATGATCCTGCCGATCTACACTTCCCTTGAAAAAATTGACAACTCCTTATACGAAGCCGCGGCCGATCTCGGCGCGAACGGACTCAAAACCTTTGCGCGGGTCACGCTTCCGCTCTCGATGCCGGGCGTGGTGGCTGGCACCATTTTGGTTTTCATCCCGGTCATGGGCACCTTCATCGTCTCCGATATTCTCGGCGGAAGGCAGGTGATTCTGGTGGGCAACCTGATCCAACGTCAATTTCTCGATGCGCGCGACCCAACCTTCGGCAGCGCCGCTTCGTTGATCCTGATGATCATGACCCTGATCGTGACGTATTTCTACACGCGCAAATTCGGCTTCGGAGAGGAGATCGTTGCGGCATGAACCCCCATCGTCGTCACCCCTTTATCTTTTCTACGGCAATGTTGGTGTATGTGTTTTTATATGCGCCGATCATTGTGCTGATTCTGTTCTCGTTCAACGCGTCGCGGGCGAACGTCACGTTTGAAGGATTCGTTCCGACCTTTAGCGACAAAACCGTGATGGACGGCAGTCTGGTCATTGCCAGCCCGTGCGGACCGTTCCACTGGTTTTGCGAACTTGCAAAAGACAAGGATGTCGCCGAGGCGGCGGGGAATACCCTCACGATTGCCATCGTCTCCACCCTGATTTCCTCGGTCATCGGCACCATGGCGGCGTTGGCGCTTCAACGCTACGAGTTTAAACTTAAACCCTTCTCGCAACTTTCGCTATACATCCCCATCGTCATACCAGAGATCGTGATGGGCATCGGCATCCTGACGCTCTTCAGTCAGTTGTTCGGTGTCATCAACGGTTCGCTCGGTTTGACGGGCGATTCAAGACTCAGCATGGGGCTGGGCACCGTCATCGTCAGCCACATCGCCTTTAGCGTTCCGTTCGTGACCCTCGTTGTGCAGGCGCGTTTGCAGGGCTTCGACAAATCCTACGAAGAAGCCGCCATGGATTTAGGCGCGAACGAGTGGACAACATTCCGCCGCGTCACCTTCCCCATGATCCTGCCCGGCGTTCTTTCCGGCGCGTTGCTGGCGTTCACCCTGTCGCTCGACGATTTCGTCATCACCTTCTTCACGAACGGGCCGGGCTCAACAACATTGCCAATTTACGTCTACGGCTTGCTTCGCAGGATCATCACGCCGCAGGTCAACGCCCTGTCCACTGTTTGGATTCTGACAGTCTTTTCCGTGGTGTTGATTTTGCAATGGCTCCAAAACCGCGAGGCGAAACAGCATTAAATGAAAGTCTCGTAATGCGAACTTCAGTTCGCGCAACTTCAGGTATTTCGCGGAGTCTCCGCGTTGCCAATGTAACAAAATCTTTTTAGAAGGAGAGAGAAATGAATCACAAAAGCACCATGAAGTGGCTGGGGTTGGTCATGGCAATCAGCCTGATCCTCACAGCCTGCGGCGGCGGAGGCGAACAACCTTCAGAGCCTCAAACAACAGACGGCGCAAAGGTTACCTCCAGCGGCTTTACATGCCCGGAGCCAAGCCCGCGCGTAGAAGTGACCTCGACCGAGTTGAACGTCTTCGTGTGGACGGAATACTTCCCGCAAGACATGCTCGATTGCTTCGAACTCGTCTACGGTATTAAGTTGAACCGCGATGAATATTCCAGCAACGAAGAAATGTACGCCAAGGTCTCTGCGGGCGGCACGGCGTACGATCTCGTCCAGCCGACCGACTACATCGTCCCATTGATGATCCGCCAGGGCTTGTTGCAAGAGTACGATCAAGCCAAACTGCCCAACTTGAAGAACATCGACACGGGCTGGTTGGACAAAAGCTTCGACCCGGGCAACAAATATAGCGTCCCCTACCTTGCCGGCACCGATGCGATCGTGGTGAATACCGACGCGGTCGATAACGTGCCCCAATCGTGGGCAGACCTGTGGAAACCGGAGTACGCCGGGAAGATGGTCTTCATTGACGATTCGCGCGCGGTCATCGGTATCACCCTCCTCACGCTTGGGTACGATGTCAACACCACCGACCCCGCTCAACTCGATGAAGCCAAGGCAAAACTGGCTGAACTCGTCGCCAATATCAAAGTGTTCGATAGCGATAGCCCCAAGACCGCGCTAATCGCCGGCGACGCGGACCTCGGCATGGTCTGGACCGGCGAGGCGTATATCGCCAACCAGGAGAATCCAGCCATCCAATACATTTACCCGACCGAAGGTCCCATCCTTTGGCAGGATAACTTTGTGATGCTAAAAGACGCCGCTCACGCCGATGCGGCTTATGCCTGGCTGAACTACATGATGCAAGGCGATATCTTCTGGCTCACCATGCGCGATTTCCAATACACCAACCCGAACAAAGCCGCGTTGGAATACGCCAAAGCGAATCAACCGGAAGTGTATAGCGCCTACGCCGATTCGCCGATCACCAACCCGCCCGCCGAAGTCGTGGCGAACGGACACGGCATCGAAGATGTCGGCGACGCCACGCCGCTCTACGATGATATTTGGGTGGAAGTAAAAGGCGGCAACTAGATTTAAAGAAGAGAGATTGGAGACTGGAGACTTAACCTCCAGCCTCCAATCTTGATCTACCCCCGCTTCAATCGCCGGGGACGCCTGATTCAGTTTCGTCGGTTTTATTCAAACCTGACAACGTAGTAACGACTTCAGTCGTTTCCATATCTGAACGACTGAAGTCATTACTGTCGCTACACAAACTTGTCCGCCCCCGATACCGTACCGCAAAGTTCACTTTGCGCTTGCGGGTCGCTAGATCGATTTAGGAACGTACAAAAGCCAGTTCAACACAAACTTGTCCGCCTCCGATACCGTACCGCAAAGTTCACTTTGCGCTCGCAAGTTGCTAGATCTATTGAGGAACGTACAAAAGCCAGTTCAACACAAACTTGTCCGCCCCCGCGCATAGATGGGACGCGGAGCCAACCGAAAGGATTTTATGCGAGTCTTACTCGTAGGGGTTGGGGGAGTGGGGGAAGCCATTGCCGCCATTGCAAAACCACGTGAGTGGATGAAGTTAATGGTGCTTGCCGATTACAACATCAAACGCGCCGAGGAGGTGCAAAAGAAATTGGGGGATGCGGAACGATTCCCGATCGAAGCGATTGACGCCAGCAAACAGGAAAGCATCGAAGCGCTGGCGAAGAAATACAACGTTGACCTCATTATGAACGCGGTAGACCCCGTATTCAACAAACAAATTTTCGACGCGGCGTACAATGTCGGCGTCAACTACATGGATATGGCGATGACCCTCTCCGAGCCGCATCCGACCGACCCGTTCAACAAGGTCGGAGTCAAACTCGGCGATTATCAGTTTGACAAAGCGAAGGACTGGGAGAAAAAAGGTTTGCTCGCTCTCGTCGGTTTCGGCGTGGAGCCCGGCATGGCGGATGTGTTCGCGCGTTACGCGGCGGATCATCTCTTCGATGAGATTGACGAGATCGGCGTGCGCGACGGCGGCGACCTGTACGTTGAAGGCTACAAATTCGCGCCGACGTTTTCGATCTGGACAACAATTGAAGAGTGCCTGAATCCCCCCGTCATTTACGAAGAAGGCAAAGGCTGGTTCACCACCGCGCCGTTCTCCGAACCCGAAATGTTCGACTTCCCCGAAGGCATTGGCAAAGTGGAAGTGGTCAACGTGGAGCATGAGGAAGTCCTGCTTGTGCCGCGTGGAATCAAGAATGTCAAACGTGTCACATTCAAATACGGCCTCGGCGATGAATTCACTGATGTGTTGCGGACACTGAATAAACTTGGCTTGGATACCAAAGAAAAAATAAAAGTAAAGGGAGTCGAGGTCTCACCGCGCGATGTGGTCGCCGCGTGCCTGCCAGACCCCGCGCACCTCGGCGACAAGATGCACGGCAAAACCTGCGCAGGGACGTGGGTGAAAGGCACGAAAGATGGAAAGCAAAAAGAAGTTTACCTTTATCAAGTCGCCGACAATCAGGAGTGCATGAGCAAGTGGAACTGTCAGGCGGTCGTCGCGCAGACCGCGTTTACGCCCGTCATCGCAATGGAATTGCTCGAAAAAGGAATCTGGAAAGGCGCGGGCGTGCTGGGACCCGAAGCGTTCGATCCGATTCCATTTATGGAGCGGATGGCGGAGTATGGGTTTCCGTATGGGATGAGGGAGATGTAAATTTTGGAGTCGAATAGCTTGCTGTTCGATGAGAGTCCGCTTCGCGAAGCGCCCTTCAGGGTAAGCGGGCTTCGTAGGGATAGCACGGACGTTTTGTTCTTTTCAAAATGAATCGAGCAATAAATCGAACCACTGAGACACGGAGACACAGAGAAAAGATGTTTAAAAACTCCGTGACTCAGTGTCTCCGTGGTTCAAAGCGGAGTAGAAGGATGCTTGGATAAATTTAATCTGCATACGTCCGCGCAGTGTTGAAGCGTGGATAAACTCGAGGAAACTGAATCAGGTTTACCCGTAGAAAGACGCGGCGCTTGTCCATTTCGGAATAAATGAATTGCCAACGATTAATCGTCTCTGTATAATTTCAACATCCTGAAACTCTCACGAGGAGAAAAGATGGACTATAAACTTTGGATTGACGGCAAGTGGGTGGATTCGCAAGGCGGCGAGAAGATGCAGATCGAGAATCCTGCCACGGGCGAAAGGATCGCGGAGGTGCAGGGCGCGTCGCGGGCGGATGTAGACAAGGCTGTGCAAGCCGCGAAATCCGCGTTTTATGACGGGCGTTGGTCGCGCAAGACTCCAAGCGACCGCTCGAAGGCGATCTGGAAATTGGCAGACTTGCTCGACGCCAACTCGGAAGAATTTGCGCGCGTCGAAAGTGAGAACACAGGCAAGCCGTATAAATTTTTGAGTCTGGCAAGCGACATTCCGTTTACGGTGGACAACTTGCGATTTTTCGCCACCGCCGCGCGTGATACGCATGGATCGCACGCGGGCGAGTTCATGGCGGGATACACGTCCATCTATCGGCGCGAGCCTGTGGGAGTCATCGGGCAGATCACGCCGTGGAATTATCCGCTCAACATGGCGGGCTGGAAGATCGGTCCCGCGCTCGCGGCGGGTTGCACGATCGTGTTGAAACCCGCGCCTGGGACTCCGCTCACAACGTTGATGCTTGCTGAATTAATTAAAGAAGCGGGGATTCCCGATGGCGTGGTCAACATCATCGCGGGCGGCAACGACGCGGGTCAGGCGTTGACGGAGCATCCCGACGTGCGGATGATCTGCGTGACGGGATCCTCTGGCACGGGTAAAAAAGTGATGAAGACCGCGGCGGACACGTTGAAGCGCGTCCATCTTGAACTGGGAGGCAAGGCGCCGTTCATCGTGTTCGATGATTCGGATCCCGAACTGGTCGCGGCGAAAGCGTCCTTTGCGGCGACGGCGAACACGGGACAAGATTGCACCGCCGCGACGCGCATCTACGTGGAAAAAGGTCGCGCGAACGATATGCGCGAAGCAGTCGTCGAAGCGATGAGGAATACGAAAGTCGGTCTGCCGTTTGACGATGGCGTGGTGATGGGTCCATTGATCTCTGGTATCCAGCGCGAGCGCGTCAGCGGATTTGTGGATCGCGCCAAATCGCAAGGCGCGAAGATTCTCACAGGCGGCGGCGTGCCGAAAGATTTGCAAGAAGGCTATTACTACGAGCCGACGGTCATCTCAGATGTTCAACAGGATTGGGAGATCGTGCAAAGCGAAGTGTTTGGTCCTGTGATCACGGTGCAGGAATTTGATAACGAAGAACAGGCGTTGCATTTCGGCAACGATGTGTTGTACGGCTTGGCGGCGTCTGTGTTCACCAAAGACGTCGGTCGCGCCATGCGACTCACGAGTCAATTGGAGTTTGGCACGGTCTGGGTCAACGACCATCTGCCGATCACATCCGAAACCCCGCATGGCGGGTTCAAACAATCGGGTTTCGGCAAAGATTTATCTGCCGAGGCGGTTGGCGATTATCAGATCACGAAGCATGTGATGATTGCGCACTAGATATTCGGTGGTCTCGATACGGGTCTCGCTAGCGCTCGACCCTACTCGACCAACGAAGTTTGCAAAGTTTTTGAAAGTACCATCGCGTACACTGACAACCATGCGTTACGCAAATAAATTACTTGGAGAACGAAATGGAATACAAATTGTTGATTGACGGTCAATGGGGCGGGAGCGGGACTCCGCTGGAGGTGAAGAATAAATACAGTGGCGAAACTGTTGGTGTGGTTCAAACCGCCACCAAAGAAGATTTGAACAAAGCCATAGATGCCGCCGAACGCGCCGAAGATACGATGGCAGACATGCCCGCGCACAAACGCGCCGACATTCTGTTGCGCGTGGCGAGTCTGATCCGCGAACGATCCGAGGATTTGTCAAAGACCATTGCCGCGGAGGCGGGCAAAGCGCTCAAGTTTGCGCGCGCAGAAGTGGATCGCGCCCAAAGCACGTTCACGATTGCCGCCGAAGAAGCGAAACGTTTACACGGCGAGACGATTCCGCTGGACGCGGTTCCAAGCGGCGAAGGATTTTTCGGATTCTGGACCCGCCGTCCCGTCGGTGTGATCGCGGCGATTAGTCCGTTCAATTTCCCCCTCAACTTGGTCGCGCATAAGGTAGCTCCCGCGCTCGCTGCGGGCAACACGGTGGTGTTGAAGCCCGCCACGACGACTCCGCTCGCGGCGGTGAAGTTGTGCCAAATTTTGCATGAGGCGGGAGTCCCTGCTGGGGCGATCAATCTCGTGGTCGGCGGCGGCGGGACGGTGGGCGAGTGGCTCATCACCGACGAGCGCGTGGACAAGATCACGTTCACGGGTTCGCCTGAAATCGGAAGACACATTCTGGCTGTGGCTGGAATCAAAAAAGTGACTCTCGAACTCGGCAACACATCGCCTGTCGTCGTCGCGCCCGATGCGGATTTAGATTTCGTCGCCAAGCGATGCGCGGTCGGCGCGTATTACAACTCGGGGCAGGTGTGTATTTCGGTGCAACGCATTTATAGCGAGAAGAAAGTGTTCGAGCCGTTCTCGGAAAAATTCGTCAAAGCGACGGAGGCGATGGTGGTGGGCGATCCGCTCGATGAGCGCGTGGACGTGGGACCGATGATCGACTCGAAGGAAGTGGATCGAATCGAAAGTTGGGTCAATGAAGCGCAGGGATCGGGCGCGAAGGTGTTGACAGGCGCGAAGCGCGAAGGCACGGTGTATTATCCGACCATCCTCACCAACGTTGAATCGGATATGAAAGTTGTGGCAGAAGAAACGTTCGGTCCTGTGGCGTCCGTCATTTCGAGCGATGATTTTGAATCGGCGTTGAAGCAAGCCAATGATTCAAAATTTGGTTTGCAAGTCGGCGTTTTCACCAATGATGTGAACCGCGTTCTCAAAGCGGTAAAACGATTGAACTTCGGCGGTGTTATCGTCAATGACACGCCGAACTTCCGCGCCGATCACATGCCCTATGGCGGCAATCGCCAAAGCGGACTTGGTCGGGAAGGTTTGAAGTTTGCGATGGAAGATATGACGAATATTCAGTTGGTGGCGATACGGATGGGTGCGTAAATCACCCTCACCCTAACCCTCTCCCGTTGGAGAGGGGACTCCCTTCTCCCTTTGGGAGAAGGGTTGGGGATGATGGAATACAAGGAGAAACCATGAACTACAAACTTTGGATTGACGGCAAGTGGGAGGATACAAGGGGTGGGAAGATGATGTCCATTGAAGACCCTGCGACGGGGAAGAATATTGCAGAGGTGGTGGATGCCAGCCGCGCCGACGTGGATCGCGCGGTGCAAGCCGCGAAGACCGCGTTCTACGATGGACGCTGGTCGAAGAAGACTCCGAGTGAGCGTTCAAAAATTATTTGGAAACTCGCCGACCTGATGGAAGCCAACGCGGAAAAACTGGCAAAGGTCGAATCGGAGAACACGGGTAAGCCGTACGAGTTCGTGAGTCTCGGCGGCGATATTCCGTTTGCGGTTGATAATCTCCGCTTCTTTGCAAGCGCGGCGCGTGATACGCACGGCTCGCACGCGGGCGAATTTATGACGGGCTACACGTCCATTTATCGGCGCGAACCTGTCGGCGTGGTCGGGCAGATCGCGCCGTGGAATTATCCCGTGATGATGGCGGCGTGGAAGATCGGTCCCGCGCTCGCGGCGGGATGCACCATCGTGTTGAAGCCCGCGCCTGGCACGCCTCTCACGTCGCTGATGCTCGGTGAAATTATCAAAGAGGCGGGCATCCCCGATGGCGTCGTCAACATCATCTCTGGCGGCAACGACGCGGGTCAAGCCATTGTCGAACATCCCGATGTGCGCATGATAAGTCTCACAGGCTCCACTGGCACGGGCAAGAAAATTATGAAGACCGCCGCAGATACATTGAAGCGCGTGCATCTCGAACTCGGCGGCAAGGCTCCGTTCATCGTGTTCGACGATTCCGATCCCGAACTTGTCGCGGCGAAAGCGTCCATGGCGGCAACGCTCAACACGGGGCAGGACTGCACGGCGGCGACCAGACTCTACGTCGAGCGAGGCAAGTCGAAGGTCATGCAAGAAGCGGTTGTCGAAGCGATGAAGAATGTCAAAGTGGGGCTTCCGTTTGAAGATGGAGTCCAGATGGGTCCGTTGATCTCCAAAATCCAGCGCGAGCGCGTGTCGGGATTCGTTAATCGCGCGAAATCTGCTGGCGCGAAAATTCTCACGGGCGGCGGCGTGCCGAAGGGATTCGATAACGGCTATTACTACGAGCCGACGGTGATCGCGAACGTGCAACAGGATTCTGAAATTGTGCAACAGGAAGTGTTCGGACCCGTTGTGACCGTGCAGGAATTTTCGGATGAAGCCGACGCGCTGAGCAAGGGCAACGATGTGTTGTACGGACTCGCCGCCTCGATCTTCACCCGCGACATCGGACGCGCGATGCGCCTCTCTTCGCAATTGGAATTTGGTACCGTTTGGGTCAACGATCATCTCCCCTTGACCTCCGAAACCCCGCACGGCGGATTCAAGCAATCGGGCTTCGGCAAAGATTTATCGGCGGAAGCGATCGGCGATTATCAGATCACGAAGCATGTGATGGTGGCGCAGAGTTAAGAGAGAATTGGAGGATTGGAGAATTGGTTTTGGTAATTGGTAAATAGTAATTGAGGATGAGACGATCAACGACTCATCCTCAATTCTCCTAATTCTCTAATCCTCGTTTGTTTTTACTTTGTGCCCACAGGTTCGGTTTTAACACCCGAAGCAACTTTCTCTTTCTTGCCTTTGCGTAAAAATTGAGAAAGCGTTTCCCACTTTTGTTTTATCGTCGTGCCGTAGACGACACCCATGATCGCCACGCCGAGATCGTAGTTGCCGAGTTCTCGCATGATGGTGGCGACGTCCCATTTGGGAGGCGTGCCGCCGATGGCGTAACTGTGCGGACGGGTGAACGCCAGCAAGCCCTCCCGTCCATGCGACGTGCCGATGCCTGAGTCTTTCACTCCGCCGAATGGGAGCGTCGGGATCGCAAACTGCGCGATGCTGTCGTTGATGATGATGGACGAGGCGTTGATGCGATCCGCGACTCGTTTTGCCCGCGCGAGGTCGCGGCTGTACACCGAAGCGAAGAGACCGAACGCGCTGTCGTTGGCGAGGCGGATGGCTTCTTCTTCATCCCGCACCTTCATAATCGGCATGATGGGTCCAAACGTTTCCTCCCGCATGAGTTTCATGGAGTGGTTCACGTCCACCATCACCATCGGTTTGTAGAACGCGCCCTGCTCCTTGCCTCCGCATAACACGCGCGCGCCTTTTTCGACGGCGTCTTTTATGTGGTTGTCAATAATATCCATCTGGCGCGGATCGGTGATGGGACCCATCGAATATGGACTGTCCGTTTCCAGTGTGTAACCGCTGAGGATTTCTTTGGTGCGCTTCACGGCGGCTTGGACGAATTCATCGTACTTGGACTCGACGACATACACGCGTTCCACCGCCACGCAGGTTTGACCCGCATTAAAGTGCGAGCCCCAGGTGATCCAGCGCGCGGCGGCGTCAATGTCGGCGTCTTCGAGGACGATTGCCGCATCCTTGCTCCCCAGTTCGAGCGTGACGGGAATCAGGTTCTCCGCGGCCGTCTGCATGATTTTCTTGCCTGTGATGGTCGAACCTGTGACAAAAATATAATCGGGCTTGCTGTTGGTCAGCGCCGCGCCGACTCTCCCATCCCCATGCACCACGCGGACGAACGGCGCGAGTTCGGGCAGGCTTTTGAACAATTTCTCGATCATCACGCCGACGGCTGGCGATATCTCGGAAGTTTTTAGGACGACCGTGTTGCCTGCGAGAAGCGCGGCGAACATCGGCGTTAGCGAGATGAGCAAAGGATAATTCCACGGAGAGATGACCGCCGCCACGCCATACGGACGATGCTCGACGTAGCACCTCTTCATGAAATACAAGCCCGAAGAAACGCGACGTCTCTTCAACCATCTGGCGGCGTTCGCGCGATTTTGAGCGAGCATGTCTACCGAGACGAATAATTCGATCAGACTATCCTGGCGGTTCTTGCCCGTGTCCTGACTCACCACACTGGAGATTTCGTTGCGCTGGTCAATGATCAACTGTTGGAACTCTTTCAAAATCCGCGCCCGCTCTTTGACGGATTTCCCGCTCCACCCAGGAAAGGACGCGCGCATCTCGTCCACAGCCTGCTTCACCTCCTCAGGCGTAGACATCGTCACCTCGCCAAACTGGTTTCCTGTGGCAGGGTTAATGAATGCAAGTTTTTCTCGATCCATGGATTGCTCCTCGGTGTTCAAACGAGTATGATTTGTTATGTCACTCATGGTAGGGCGGGTTTTTAACCCGCCATTCATCGCGACAAAAGAGGCTGTCAGGCTGCAAGCCTGACCTACAAAACGCCTGATACAAAACATCTAATAAAACAATTATAAGCCTGATAGACAATATCAATCAAAGGATTTCTTATGACCAGCCAACTTTATCAAGACAACTTCCCTCACATGACCCCCGCGTGGAGTCGCATCTTCAACTTCGTTGCCGACCGCGCCGAGGGATCGTACATCTACACCGACGACGGGCGCAAACTGCTCGACTTCACCTGCGGCATCGGCGTGGCGAACACGGGTCATTGCCACCCGAAAGTCGTCGAAGCGATTCGTGAACAGGCGGGCAGTTTCATCCACGCGCAGGCGAACATCGTCATCCACAAGCCGATGCTTCAACTGATCGAAGAACTGCGGAAAATTTCTCCGCCCTCGATTGATTCGTTTTACTTCGCCAACTCAGGCGCGGAGGCGTTGGAGAACGCGATCAAAATTGCGAAGGTCGTCACGGGCAGACCAAACGTGATCGTCTTCAACGGCTCCTTTCATGGACGCACACACGCCACGATGTCGCTGACTACCTCCAAGACGATCTACCGCGCGGGATTCGCTCCGCTCATGGCGGGAGTGTACGTCGCGCCGTTTCCGTACGCGTATGCCATGAACATGACCGAAGAACAGGCGAGTCAATATTGTCTTGAACAACTTGAATATCTGCTCGCCTCGCAGACCGCGCCGAAGGAGACTGCCGCGATTCTCATCGAATCAGTTTTGGGGGAAGGCGGATACGTCGTACCGCCCGCATCCTTTATGAAAGGCTTGCGCGAGATTTGCGATAAGCACGGTATCATGCTCATCTTCGACGAAGTCCAATCGGGATTTGGCAGAACAGGGAAGTGGTTCGCGCTCGAACATTTCGATGTTGTCCCCGACATCATCACCGCCGCCAAGGGAATCGCCTCGGGTATGCCGCTTTCAGGCGTCTTCACGCGGACCGACATCATGAAAAAAGTGGACACAGGTTCTATCGGCGGCACATACGGCGGAAACGCCATCGCCTGCGCGGCGGGAGTCGCCACCATCCGCGCGATGCGTGATGAAATGATGTTGGAGAATGCAACTGAAAAGGGAATTCAACTGATGACAGGTTTGAGAAAGTTGCAGGAGGAATATCCGCAGATCGGCGACGTGCGCGGCAAAGGGTTGATGATCGGCACGGAATTTACTGCGAACGGTAATCGCGCCAAAGAAAAGCAAATGGTGAAAGATGTGATTCACTCTGCCGAAGAAAAAGGTATGTTGCTCCTCTCGTGCGGAACGTACGACAACACCCTGCGCTGGATTCCGCCGTTGAATGTGACGAGTGAGCAAGTCAATGATGGATTGAATATTTTTGGGGAAGCGTTGGGGGAAGTGATGAAGTAAATACGTACACACGTGCACACGGAAACACGTAAGCGCGCGGGTTTGTTGGAGAAATGAAGCGGTTCTCTGCGTTATAATACAGTTAACCATGAAATTCACTTACGATCCTCGTTACAACATCGCCTACATCCGTTTTCAAGAAAAAGGCGCGGAGGTGGAAGCGATTCGCCTGAGCGATGAATTGGTTGTTGACATTGCCCCCGACGGCACGATTTATGGCATCGAATTGCTCAACGCCAACGAACAAGTGGGGCGCGAAGACGCGGGTGAATTGATCGTCGTCAACGAAGCGACGGGGAAACGGGCCGAAGTTTCGTTGACATAATCATGTGACCACACTTGATAGGATGTTACTCGTGGTGATGAATCAAACGATCCAAAACTACATTGAAAAACTCCCCGCTCCCTATCAGGAAACGGTGGTTGATTTTCTCGAGTTCCTTCTCTCCAAAGCGGAGCGCCAGGAGGAACTGGAATGGTCGCGATGTTCGCTCGCCTCCGCCATGCGCGGCATGGAAGACGAGCCATCCGAATACAAGCTTGACGATTTGAAGGTTAGATATTAATGAGGCAGGCATGACCCTCCATACACTCGAAACCAGCGCCAAACGACTTTTTCCAAACCGCAAACCTGAACAGGCGATGGCGGAATTGTTGCTTGAAAAAGCGCAGAAAAACCTCATCAAATATCAGAGCATGACGCGGCAGTTCCATGAAAAATATGCCGTATCGTTCGACGCGTTCCGAAAGAAGGCGCTGGCGGCTAAATTGGATTCCAAAGCCGAGCAGGATTACTTTGATTGGGAATTGGCCGTAACTGCCATCGAAGACATGCAGGCCGAAATCAAAAAACTCAAATCCTTGAGTGGAAAAGCATGAATGTCTCTGGCATCGCGTCTGATTTGCTGAGGGAATATAAACACCGCAAGTATTTTGTGGATCTGGAAATCCTAGAACAAACGCGAAACCTGATAAAAGCGCGTCTATCCATTTCGGCGGATTTGTTCGTGCAGGTCTATCGCAACGATCCCTACCAAACCACAAGCCTGGCTTTAATTCACAACGGGATCAGGTTATATGCGCGTGATGAAGTGGACGGGCGATGGCACAGGCACATTACAACAGCGCCCGACGAGCACGACTTTAGCAAAGAAGGACAGAGAGCAGTCAAACTGTCTGAATTTTTGGATGAGGTGGAAAAAACATTGTCAGAATTAGATTTACCCTAACACAGATGAATAGCATCATGCCCCCAAGCATCAACCGCTCCCGCCTCGCCCAACTCCTCCAAACCGAAGAACAACTCTTCCATCAGAAACACCCCAAATCACACGACCTCTATCAACGCGCGCGCAAGTCGTTGCATGGCGGCGTGCCGATGTTGTGGATGATTCGCTGGGCGGGATCGTTTCCCGTTTTCGTGAAATCGGCGAAAGGCGCGCGCTTCACCGACGTGGACGGCAACGAATACATTGACTTCTGCCTCGGCGACACGGGCGCGATGACGGGTCACTCGCCCGACGCGACAGTCAACGCCATCGCTGAGCAAATTCAAAAAGGCATCACGCTCATGCTCCCGTACGAAGATGTGATCTGGGTCGGCGAAGAACTGCAACGCCGTTTCAAACTTCCCTATTGGCAATTCGCCCTCACCGCCACCGACGCGAATCGTTTCGCCCTCCGCACGGCGCGCCTCATCACGGGTCGCCCCAAAATTCTCGTTTTCAATTATTGCTATCACGGCTCGGTGGACGAAACCTTCATCACGCTCGACGAAGAAGGCACGCCGATCTCGCGCCCCAACAATATGGGTCCGCAAGTTGACCCGCGCGAAACGACGAAGGTCATCGAGTTCAACGACATCGCCGCGCTCGAAACCGCCCTCTCCGCCCGCGACGTTGCCGCCGTCCTTGCCGAGCCTGTGATGACCAACATCGGCATCATCCATCCCGACGCGGGTTATCACGACGCCTTGCGCGAGATCACAAGAAAATATGGGACGTATCTCATCATTGACGAGACTCACACCATCTGCGCGAGTCCAGGCGGATACACCGCTTCATTCGGACTTCAACCTGATTTCCTGACCCTCGGCAAACCCCTCGCTGGAGGTGTGCCCGCCGCGGTCTATGGCTTCACCGAAGAGGTGAGTAAACAATTCTCCGCGCGCCTCCACACTGACGACGCGGACGTCGGCGGCATCGGCGGGACATTGGCGGGCAATGCTTTATCAATCGCCGCGATGAAAGCCACGTTACAAAATGTATTAACAGAAGATTTTTATACGAAAGCGATTGCCCTGCAAGAAAAATTCACCGCAGGCGTTGAGTCGGTTATCGAAGAATTCAACTTGCCATGGATCGTCAAGCGTCTCGGCAATCGCTCCGAATACTGGTTCCGCCCAACCCCTCCGCGCAACGGAGGGGAGGCGCACGCCGCCATTGACCCCGAACTGGATCGCTACATGCACCTCTTCGCCCTCAACCGCGGAATCTTGCTGACTCCGTTCCACAACATGGCGTTGATCTCGCCCGAAATCACCGAAGATGATGTGAATTACCATACGAAGGTATTCCATGATGCGGTACAAAGTCTGTTTTCGTGATGTATAATGTGATGTATAGTCACAGGAGCATCTATGAAACAGATGGTTCGTAAGCAGATCTACATCCAAAAGAGTCAAGAAGAACGGCTAAAGCGCGTTGCCGAAACGAGAGGCGTCAGCGAAGCTGAGATCATTCGCCGCGCCCTCGACAATGAGTTGAAACGCGCTGGTTATCGTTTGGCTTACGATAACGATGCGATGCAGCGGCTTTACAAAATGATGCGCGATCAGGACAAAAAACCTCCTGTTCCTCGAAAAAAGCGTGACTGGACACGCGAAGATCTTTATGAAGACCGAATGAAGCGATATGACCGTCGTTCTTCTTGACACCAATGTGCTGGTGTACGCGTTTGATCGCGGAGAACCCGAAAAGCGCGAGCGGGCAATGCAACTGGTGCTTGATCTGCAACAGAATGCAGTTGGTTGTTTGAGCGTGCAATCGCTTTCCGAGTTTTTCCATGCAGTGACGCGCGGGTCAAAGCCCAAACTCTTTTTAGATGAGGCATTGGGGGTGGTAGAGCGATGAACTTCCTAGAGAGCGTTGGTCTCCTTGCTATCCTGATAGTGGTCTATGTCGGGTATCTCTCGCAAAACAAAGTAAGGCTCCCCTCCAGGCTTGAAGGCGCGCTCATTCTCCTCGTACTGTTCGCGGCGTACATGATTATCGCAAACACGTGGAGCGCGGCTGTGAGTTTCTTTTCTCCCTCTTCAACCAACACACCTACCCCAACTTCAACCAACACACCTACCCCAACTTCAACCCCTTCTTGTTTATTGTGGTCAAAGGTCACGCCTTCAATGGAGGGTCAAACAGTTTGTGTTCATGGTGTTATCAAGGAATACAAAGAGAAGGTTGGAAACTTCTACTTCAATTTCTATTTTGGAACGAATGAACAATTTTATCTCGTAAGCAACAACCTTTCATCTATTCCATTGAAGGGTTCTTGTATGTCGTCAACGGGGCGAGTTCAGCTCACCGCAGAGAATATCCCCTTTATGGAAATTACATCCTTCCAATTTTGCTAATAAGGTCTTATGCTAGTTGACAAAACGTCTTCGAATAAAACAAGACCTCCGAGTTCTTGAAGAACTCGGAGGTCTTTATTGAGCCACCGACGAGAGTCGAACTCGTGACCTAGCGATTACGAATCGCTCGCTCTGCCAACTGAGCTACGGTGGCGAATGTAACGCAAAATTAATTTTGCGTTACAGCGGCGGGATTATAAAGGAAACCAAATAAACCCGCAAGTTTTCAACCCCACGCATCGTCTGTGTCGTGAGAAAATAAACCCATGCTTCGCATCGCAATGCTTTCCTATCACACCTGTCCGCTTGCCACGCTGGGCGGCAAAGACACGGGCGGGATGAACGTCTACGTCCGCGAGCTCACGCGCCAACTCGGCAAAATGGACATCCATGTGGATGTGTTCACTCGCTCGCAGGACGATCACGTGCCGCACGTTTTGCACGAACTCGGCTACGGCAACCGCGTCGTCCACATCCCTGCGGGACCCGAACACCCCATGCCGAAACAGGAACTTGCAAATTACATCCCGCAATTTGTGGATGGAATCAGAGCCTTCGCGTGTGATAAAAAGATTCACTACGACATCATCCACAGCCATTACTGGATGTCTGGGATTGCCGCCGCGTCTCTTTCCGACGGGTGGGCTGGTTCGCCCATCGTCCACATGTTCCACACCCTCGGCGAGATGAAGAACCGCATCGCGCGCGCGGACGAGGAGCGCGAAGGGGCGTACCGAATCGAGGGTGAGAAGCAGGTCCTCCGTAGAGTTGACCGGGTGATCGTCGCCACAATCGCCGAGTTAACGCAACTCCGCTTCCTGTACAAGGCAGACGCGAAGAAACTTGTAGTCATCCCGCCCGGCGTGGATGTCAGCCACTTCTATCCCATCCCCGCCGATGAGGCGCGGTCGTACATTGGCTTGAAGCCTGAAGATCGGATGATCCTGTTCGTGGGGCGTATCGAGCCGCTCAAAGGCGTGGACACTCTGCTCGAGGCGATGTCTTGTTTGCAAATGAAAGAGTCGCGCCCGGTGCATCTTGCCATCATCGGCGGCGATCCCGCGGCAAGCCCAGAGATGATGAATGCTGAAATGGCGCGCTTAAAAAATTTGTGCGAGGTTCTTGGCTTGGACCAGTCGGTGGTGTTTTTGGGCGTGCGCGATCAGGATAAACTACCGTATTATTATTCGGCGGCGGAGGTGGTGGTGATGCCGTCGCATTACGAGTCGTTCGGCATGGTCGCGCTCGAGGCGATGGCGTGCGGCGCGCCTGTAATCGCCTCCGAAGTGGGCGGACTTGCCTATCTCGTGCGCGATGGCGAGACGGGATTCACGATTCCTGCCGAGGAACCCGAAACGCTGTGCGAAAAATTATCGTGGTTGTTGAACGATGACGAGTTGCATGCAAAAATGAGCGCCCAAGCCGCCGCGTACGCGCAGGATTACGCATGGGAGAAGATCGCAAAGCAGATTGTGGATGTTTATGAGGGGTTTGGGAAATAACATTCAAGCTTATTATTGGGAAACTATTTCCCAGAATTAATTCCTAAAAATAAAAATAATCCGCGAGCAAGATTATAAAAAGGATAGTTTTCAGATTTTTGAATTTCGGTTATTACACTAGAAATTGCCTTCATAATTTCATCTCTGGTTGGCTGGATTGCATGAATTGTCTTTTCTACAAGATCATCCATGTACTCCTTGGCTATTTTCGGGTAGTGCGCACTCATTGAACTTGTAGGCAGTTCAGTCAAAATATCTAATACTTTTTGCAGTCTTTTTGTAAGATACCGTACTTTTTCCAGGCTTCGAACTAGATCTAAATCAGAAATTAATTCGTACCTCAATAAATTTGTGTAATCAAAGGTGTCTAAATCAAACCGAAATAATTGTATTTTTCCATCCTTTATGCTTTTCTCTACCTCAGTCAAGATATTGAGATTCAGTGCGAGAGTATCCAGCAAAGAATAAAGTAATATCAGTTTAGTATCGTTTCTGTTTCTTCTTTGAACGATCCTGTCTATTACCAAGGCTATCGGTATGCCGACAGATGCGCCGATTAATGTTGCGAAAAGATTTGAAGAGAAATCTGACCATTGAGAAGGGGTTATTTTGGCGATCCGCCCGTAAAAATATTTAACCACCCTGAAAGTTATAATCCTTTCTTGAACAAGTCCTAATATGATAAGTGCAAAAAGAACAAGAACTAAATACAAGAAGATTTGTTTGATTTTGTCATTTAATTCAGCTCTTCTTTTGTAGTCAATCTCCAAGCCGTCAACGTAATTCTGGATTCCTTGATCAATCTTATTGGCAAACGCCTCATATTTTTTCCGTATCCTCCCTGAAAACATCGAGCGTTTTTTCTTTCTCGTTTTCATTTATTTACCTTAGTGATTGTGGTAGACGCCTCTAAAAGTATTTACTCTTTCATCCTCACATAAAAGATCTGCTGACCTTCCATATCCTTCGTGCGCATCTCGAAGCGGTCTTTGAGGCTGGCGATCATCTTCGAGAGTTGTTTGTGACCGTACGTGCGCGGGTCAAAGCCCGGGTCGAGTTGGTAGAGCGCGTTGCCCATCCCTGCGAGGGGAGCCCAGCCGTCTTGTCCCGCCGCCATTTCGAAGGCTTGACTCAACATCGGCATTGGGTCTGTTTCTTCTTTGCCGTCTTTGCTTTTCGTTGTCTTCTTCGCGTGCGCCTGCTTCTGTTGCGCGGCTTTCTTTTCTGCCTGCAAGTTCTCAGTGTAGACAAACAGATCGCAGGCGTTGACGAACGCCTTGGGCGTTTTCTTTTCGCCGATGCCCATCACGAAGATGCCGGTCTCGCGGATGCGGGTTGCCAGCCGCGTGTAATCCGAATCGGAGGAAACGAGGCAGAATCCATCCACGACTTCGGAGTGCATGATGTCCATCGCGTCGATGATCATCGCGCTGTCGGTGGCGTTCTTGCCGACGGTGTAGCGGAATTGTTGGATAGGCTGGAAAGCGTGGAAGTTCAGCGTGTCTTTCCACGAATTCATGCTGTTCGTCGTCCAGTCGCCATAGATGCGGCGGACGGTGACTTGTCCGTGACGACCCGCCTCCACGAGCATTTGCGTGAGCAGGGAGGATTGCGCGTTATCGCCGTCTATGAGGATGGCGATCTTATTGCGGAGTGTGTTTAAGTTTTCGTTTGCCATGAGGTTGATTATAGTGGACTTTATTGAGAATATGCTCGGAAATTTGAGCGCTCTGCGGATTTGCCTCGATTATGGGGTTGAAGGAATCGGGGTGTTGAGTCCCGTGGGGTCAGGGGCGCCAAATCCAATGTCGGTGCACGAAGGAAGTCCTTCGATCGGAAACTCGCCCTGATCGCTTGTCACTTTGACTTGAATCGGCGTGGGAGAATTGGTGGTGGTATCTGCGGTGAGTTTTATCGTAACCTGATACCCAACCGGAAGCACAGCAGTCATGATCGACTGATCAGGGTGGATCTGCAAGCCGGGGTCGAGCACGTTGAGGGTCGTCTTGATATTTGTCAACTCAATACCGCCGGTGTTTTTCAGTAGGATGAAAGCGTTGGTCACTTCTCCCATGCCATGCGAAAAGTCGGCGCTGGTATTACAGCGAAGCGGCTTGATCGCCAACCCAAGCGTCGTGGGGAGCGGCGTAGAAGTGTTTGTAGATGTCAAAGTAGCAGGCGCGGCTGAGCCGGTCAATGTGGGGAAGGGTGTTGTGCTTGGGGTGAGCGTGGCAACCGAAGGCGTGGGCGTAAGGCTTGCCACACCGATAATTAACGGCGTGGGGCTGAACACCGAGGGCGTCTGTGTGAACGGCAGAAATGGCGTAGGCGGGTTGCCCGGCAGGGGTTGGATGATCCAGCCATTGCACGATGCCAGCAGGAACGCAATTAGAATGAAAGTCGTGACTCGTTTCATTTTTACTCCTCGCCCTCATTGTATCGCTGTTGACCTGCTAAGAATAGTCCCCTATGTATCATGTCAATTCATGAATTTCTTGTTCAACTCCTCCCAACTCGGTTCGACGAGCACCGAGCCATCGGGAAACACGATGGTCGGCACGCTTCGGAATCCACGGTTGATCTGGGTCACAAATTCGGCGGCTTTCGCGTCCCCTTCAAGCCCCACGCGAACATAGGGGATGCCTTTCGCTTCAAAATATTTCTTCACGCGGACACAATCGGAGCAATGTTCGGTGACGTACATAATAATCTGGCTTGGGTTGAGCGTGTAAAGGTCTGGCATGTTCCTGCTTTTCTGTGATGTTTATTTTGTCCTGAGCGTAGTCGAAGGATGAGCGTAGTCGAAGGATGAGCGTAGTCGAAGGACGCTCCGCACACCAGACATGGCGTGGCAAGGTCTACTTACCCCATCTCTCTCGCCGCCTCCCGGAGGATTTGAAAGGCGATTCGCATCACAGACTTGAACTCGGCTGGCTCTGGGGGCTTTCCCTCCTCGAATTGCTCCAGCATGCCGAGCAGGCTTCCGCGCAATCCGCTGGCGCGATGCGCCCACACCGAATCGACTGAGATCCGCTCGAGGCGGTTAAGGAGCATCTGAATCAATTTTGCTTCGGAGGGAAGATCGCGCATGAACTGGGATGTTTAGGACGCTGATTTGCGCCGACGAACGCAGAGTTTTTAGGGCTTACGCAGTTGAACCTGTTGCGCCGTAGTTGCACTGCGGCGGCGGCAGTCCAACTGCCCGCCAACTGCGTAAGTCCTGGTTTTTATATTAGCGTAGGTCGGCGTTTTTTCTGCGTCTAAAAAATTAAAGATGGCGTCCCCGGCGCGGGTCGAACGCGCAACCACCAGATTCGAAGTCTGTTACTCTGTCCATTGAGCTACGGGGACGGGCGACGCAGATTATACACGAAAGTTCATGGCGAAATCTCGCCCTCAAGAAAGTAGCCGCAAAGCGCGCGAAGGACGCCAGGAAAGTCCCATGAAACTTCGCGGTTAATTAAACCAACACCCCTCCACAGAGGGGTGAATTTCACTTGCCCATGCCATCGAATACCCGTACAATCGGGGCGGTAAAGCAACCCAATAACAGGAAAGGGCGCTTCTTCATGGAAGACCTCAAACAATTCAGCGAGCATATCGTTCAAAATTTGGAGCAAGTGATCGTGGGAAAATCGCAGGCGTTGGAGTTGGTCGTGATCGGCTTGCTTTGCCAGGGGCATTTGTTGATAGAAGATGTGCCGGGAGTGGGGAAGACCATGCTGGCGCGCAGTCTCGCCAAATCGCTCGACTGCACGTTCAACCGTATCCAGTTCACGCCGGATATGCTTCCCAGCGATGTGACAGGCGTTTCGATCTACAACCAGCAAAAGCAAAAGTTCGAGTTCCGCGCGGGTCCGATTGTCGGGCAGATCATTCTGGCAGATGAGGTCAATCGCGCCACGCCAAAGACCCAAGCCGCGCTACTCGAAGCCATGGAGGAAAAGCAGGTCACCGTGGATGGGGTGACGCATACGCTTCCAAAACCCTTCATGGTGCTTGCTACGCAAAACCCCATCGAATACGAAGGGACGTTCCCGCTCCCCGAGGCGCAACTCGACCGTTTTCTGCTCCGCATCCGCATGGGTTACCCCAGCGCGTCGGAGGAGATAAAGGTGCTGGGCAGTCAGCAACTGAAACACCCAATCGAAGCGTTGAAAGCGGTCGTCAAGATCAAAGAGTTGTTGGGCGCCATCGAAGAAGTTCGAAAAATCCATGTTTCCCCAGCAGTGCAAAAATACATTGTAGACCTCGTCGGCAAAACCCGTCAGAACAACGATGTGTACCTCGGCGCCAGCCCGCGCGGGAGCCTGGCATTGTTTCGCGCCGGTCAGGCGCGCGCCGCCGTACACGGGCGCGACCATGTGTTACCCGACGATATCAAAGTCCTTGCGATACCGGTGCTTGGGCATCGCCTGATCGTTTCACCGGCGGCGCGTTTGCGCGAGTTGAGTTCCGATCGTATCGTGCAAGAGATCCTCGCCAGCGTACCGGTGCCAGGCGGAGATTACCAGGCTGTCAACTTGAAGGCGAAGGACAAATCAAAGTGACGCCTGGGCGCGCCTTCGTTCTTTTGACTCTGGGAGTGGGCGGTATCGGCGCGGTTGTGAACGGTTCTTTGCTTTATGTTCGACTGTTTTATTTTGGCTTGTTATTGATCGCCCTGGCATGGTTGTTGACAAACTTTGCCTTGCGCGGAATCACAGTGGAACGTCGGGCGCGTTCGCTCCGCGCGGCAGTGGGAGATATCTTCGAAGAACATTTTGAGATCGCCAACTCCAGTCGAATCCCCAAACTGTGGCTGGAGGTCTTTAACGAGACCACGATTCCTTTTGCGACGGGTTCGCGTGTTCTGACCCTCGTCAACGGGAAACAAAAACGCTCCTACACAGCCCGCACCTGGCTCACCACCCGAGGCGGATTCCTGCTTGGACCCACCCGCGTCAGTTCCGGCGATCCGTTCGGCATCTTTCGCGTTTCCAAAACATTCCCCGCGCGCGATTCACTGGTTGTATTGCCGATGCTCGCCAATGTCTCCGAGTTCTATTCGCCGCCGGGTTTGTTGCCGGGTGGGCAGGTGATCCGTCGTAAATCACAAGACGTGACGCCTCACGCGGCGGGCGTGCGCGAGTATGTGCCGGGCGATCCGCTCAAACGCATCCATTGGCCCACCAGCGCGCGCCGCGATAAATTGATGGTGAAAGAATTCGAACAAGACCCGCAATCGGAAGTGTGGCTATTCATCGACACGCATCGTAGCGCGCATATCTCAAAGCCGGGTGACGCGCTCGAAGCGCCGCCCTCCGACGATCTCTTTTTGTTGCGCCGCCGCAAAGTGAAACTGCCGCCTTCCACGCTTGAATATGCGGTTAGCGCGGCGGCGTCACTGGCGCACTATTTCATCGCCGGGCGCCGGTCGGTGGGGCTGGTGAGCGCCTCGGGTCGTTCGTACAAAATCATCCCGGCGGAAAGAAGCGAGCGTCAGGAGGCGAAGATCCTTGAGGCGCTGGCATTCCTCAATAACGAGAGTTTCTTCACCCTGCCGGCGCTCGTCACCGCCCAGATGGGACAACTGCCGCAAGGCTCAAGCGCCATCCTCGTCACGCCGATGATCTATCCTGAGCTTCTGATTGCTGTGGATAGTTTGCAACGCCGAAGCCTGCGTCCAACCGTAGTCTTGTTGATGACGCTTTCGTTCGGCTCGCGTGTTGGCAACGAAGATCTTGCGAAGTCGCTTGAGGAACGCAAAGTTCCTGTTTGCCGTGTATACTGTGACGAAGACTTGGGAGCAACGCTCTCATCGTTCTACTCGAAAACCAACGCACAGGAACACTCATGGCGCAAACCCGTATTGTCACACTTGACCTGAATTTTCAAGGGCGGACTCATGCCATCGCCTCTTATTTGATTCGATTGAGGGATGCCGTCGTCCTTATCGAAAGCGGACCCGGCTCGACTCTTTCTTCACTTCAGGCTGGTCTCACAGCGGAGGGATTATCCACCCGTGATGTGACTCACGTCCTGCTCACGCACATCCACCTCGATCATGCGGGCGCGGCGGGCTGGCTTGCCACTCAGGGCGCGGAGATTTATGTGCACCCTGTCGGCGCGCCGCACATGCTCCACCCTGAAAAGTTGATCGCCAGCGCAACGCGCATCTATGGAGATCGAATGCAAACGCTGTGGGGCGATTTCCTGCCCGTGCCTGAAAATAAACTGCACATTGCGAATGATGGCGAAGGGATTCGTATTGGGAGCGCGGAATTTATTCCGCATAACACACCCGGTCACGCAGAGCATCACTTCGCTTATCAATTCGAAGAGATCGTCTTTTGCGGCGACGTGGGCGGCGTGCGAATCCCCGGTTATCAATATCTGCGCGTGCCAATGCCTCCGCCTGAACTGAACCTCGAACGCTGGAAGGAAAGTGTTGCAAAATTACGCGCGCTCAAATCCCCGCGCATTGCGCCGACTCACTTTGGGATCTACGATGATGTGGATTGGCAACTCGCCGAAGTTGAAAAAGGACTCGACTCCGCCGCGCGTTGGATGGAACAGTCCATGCAGAACGAGACGTCCATCGAAGAACTGCGCGAAAGTTTTACAAAATGGGTGATGAATGAAGGCAGAGCCATCGGCTTGAGCGAAGATGTGGTCAAAGCCTACGAGGTGGCGAATCCCCTCGGCATGAGCGCGGATGGGTTGCTGAGGTATTGGAAGAAGGGAAAAAAACCAGGATGATACATGTCGTATCATCCTGGTCCATTTTTCTACGAAAGGTTTTTATCTGTTTGCTGTGCCCACAAAATGCCTAGTATGACAATGCCGCCCACTGGAATGAGCAGGTACAATTGCCACCATCCGCTCTTGCCGATATCGTGAAGGCGGCGCGCGCCCGCCGCCAACAGAGGAAGCAATGTGGCAATCAAGAATACGCTAGCCAGGGACTCGCTCAGGTATGCCATTGCCGAGGTAGCCAATGTAACGAACAGCGCGAACCACCAAAACTCGGACCGCGCCGCCCGCCCATTGAAATCCGCATATTTTGCCAAGCAGACGCGGATCGCGCCAAAGAACGTGGACGAGTCCGCTTCGCTGTTGGTTTTTGAATTCAACAAATTTTCCATTCCTAACTCCTTGCTGATTATAGAGACAGCTTCTCTCAAAGGTGTGACCCAGTTCCTTGAACTGGGTCGGTCTCTATTTTCGGCAAGTTCTACTCCGGGCGCAACTGTGGATTCCCCTAGTTTTTGGGGTTTGGACTTTCCCAGCTTCAATACCAATTCCATGCGAGAGCCGACCTGATATTTTGTAAAGATATTTTTCAAATGAAATTCGACCGTGCGCTCGGATATATGAAGGGAAGAAGCGATCAGCTTGTTGCTGTTGCCTTCGATGAGTAAATTGACCACATCCTGTTCCCGTTTGCTCAATTGATTTGATCGCGTCATTGTAGCTTTTTCTTTCGGATGGTTATGTATAAGACCTCGTGCGAAAGTCATTTTTGCCGCAGAGATCACAGGGAAAATGAGCATTTCCACCTGCCCCGAACGCAGGCGCTGGGTCAAGGGTCTCTGTGGACTCTCCCGAAGAACATCAGGACGATGTGTGGCTGGGCGAGAGACACTGATACAAGAGGTCTATTTATGAAATACTCTCTACGAATTATTTCTGATATCGCAACGCGACAACCCCCGAACGGAATGTTTTCGACCCGGTAAGTTTCAACGTCAGGTTCGCGCCCGATTCGAACAAGCGCGGACCCACTCCCGCAATGACCGGGTGGACGACAAAGTGATACTCGTCAATGAGGTCCCATTGCGCGGCTTGCGAGGCGACGTTCAGACTGCCGATGGAGATATTTTTCCCTGGCTGTCCTTTTAACTTTATGATCTCTTCCCGAAGACCTGCGTGCAGGAGCGTGGTGTTGTTCCATTCTACGCTCTTCATGGTCGTTGAAAAGACGATCTTCGGTATGGAATCGAATACCCGCGCGAATTCGTTGACCGTTGGCGTTTCCGATTGATCCACCGCGACATCGTGCCAGTATGGATACATCAGGTGATACGTGTTGCGCCCGAAAATGTCAACGCCTGTGTCGCGCAAGAGTTCGGTGAAATACTCATGCACTTCGTCATCGGGGAGCATCGCTTCATGACCGCAGTAGCCGTCTATCGTGATGTTGATCGCAAAGACAACTTTTCTGATTGACTGTTCTTCTGACATTTTTAATCCTTTACCAACTGGGTGAACTTTCGAAAGATCAGACTCTTTTGCCAGACGCAAAGCTTTTAGATCGAGTTTTCCTGCATCCCTTGACACTGCTGTTCTTCGGCTTGAGCGCGGCTGTCCACGCGATTTTGGTGTTACCCACCGCGCTGGTTCACAAACTGTTGGCAAGAGTCACGGGGGTGGATGTGAAGTAGTCCTTTGTGCCTTTGGTATCTGTGAAAAATAATGTGTTGTGGAAATATATTGCGCTACGCGAAGTTGATTAACGGCTGGCGTAACCCGCGTGTGAGAGAACGCAAGACCATAAAATTATTTACCAATACCTACGCCAACCGCAGCGTTGCACACGTCGGGTTCCCGCTTTGTTAGGCACGGTTTTATTTTTCACTGCCTGTGTTCTGAAACTCGTTAACCCATTTTGCAAGGGTGTCACGGTTGACAAGTATACAATCTGTTGATTCTGCAAGTTCTTTTGCGCCAGGCGAGAAATAACTATTCGTGATTACCATTGCTTTGTTGCAATCATAGTGATACATCCCAGCCACAGCGTCGCTGATAGCACGACGAGACACATTTGTACTGTATCGTTTTGCTTGGATTGCAATTTTGTCGCCATCTTTTGATGCAATAAGATCAACTCCTAAATCACCGCTGGCTTGGGTTACTTGTACGATGTAACCTTGATTAGCAAGAAGTCTTTGTAGATATTGCTCAAACTCAATTCCAGTCATCGAATCAATATTCGCAATTTGGATGCCCTTGTATCTTCTCTCTACTTCCTTGTTATGGTTGATAAAGATAATCATAGGCATACCTATCATTATTGCTAGTGCCAAAACAATTACGCCATAACACAATTGAGCGGATAAATCATTAGAAATAATAAAATAAATTCCAACACAAAACACTGAAATACCTAATATCACTGATGCTAAAATCGTATTGCTTACAAATGCAGTTATCTCTTTAGATACTTTCGGCATGGGACAAATATATTTTTTAGAACAATGAACAAATAAAACCAATAATCTTTTCAGCGAAAAATCCCAAAATCGCCGTAATTGCTGGTACGACAAAAGGTAATATGAATTTCAACCATATATCATCGTCACTGATTATTTTCGATTCAACCAATAACTTCTGGTCGTCAGTTCCAAGTTTTCCGAGAGAATATCTAAAATAAGACCCTGCCCTATGGCAAGCAGATTCCATATCAACCTTGAATTCAGTTGCGGAATCTGGCAACCCTTTTATTCTGTCAATGTATCTTTCTTTAATTTCCTTTCCATGTATGTTTATCCCATCTGGCAGAGGCAAAGTTTCTAAAATATCAAATTGATTCAACGGGAGCGCCTTTGCTTCAAAATTTGTTACTCTTATGATGAATTTGATAGGTTTTCCAGTCGAATATGGCAACGTCCAAAAATAATCATTATTTTCTCTTGAGAGCCATTTTGGAATTTTCAATCTTACCCATTTATTCAATGGCACGGTTTCATAATGAGTTCCGTGCCAACTTCCGCTGTAAAACTTTGCCATAGGAATTTTCCCGAAAAACGACCTTATTTTTTTCTGATATTTTACTGCGTAGAGAACTTACAACGAAGGAACTTTCATCCTTTTTTTGTTGAATTGGTTATATTAGTCATAGCGAAGTGCCTAACGAAACTGTCGAAAAACCGATTGTGGAGAGAGCCGTCCCCGTGTGCCAGGGACCGAGCATGGACAGTCTTCGTTTTCTATCGCTCTGTCAGGGTCAGGGGAGCGCCCCGAAGACGTGGATC